>Ga0075163_10000290_pt1 | contig 63398 bp, 60 predicted proteins | sample JI1023141ADNA_FD_71478 | JGI IMG/M metagenome (GOLD analysis project Ga0075163, IMG submission 71478) | Wastewater effluent complex algal communities from Wisconsin, to seasonally profile nutrient transformation and Carbon sequestration -... | ecosystem: Engineered > WWTP > Effluent > Algae... | reverse complement strand
TCCACCTTGTCGAAGCCCACGTGCCCCGGGATCGCGCCGAAGGCGGCATAGTTGAGCTGGTAGAGCGCGATGACCGGGTTCGACGGGATGATGAGGTGGTAGAAGACGGTGGCGAAGTAGAGCAGGTGCTCGACCGGGTGCATGGAGAGCGACGACCAGGGCGAGGGGTTCACCGAGTTGTGGTGGACCGAATGCACCCACTTGTAGAGCAGCGGCGTGTGGATCAGCCGGTGGATGCAGAAGAAATGGAACTCGTGGATGATCGGCACGGCGAGCGCCAGGCACGCGAGATAGACCGGGTGGTCGGCGAAGGCGAGCCAGGGTGCATAGCCGTTGGCGAACGCCCAGAGCACGACCACCTCGCAGGCGGTCCAGATCGTGACGCCGGAGAGGAAGGTGCGCAGGATGTTGTCGAGGTTCTGGCTCTCGAACCAGAACGCCTTGCTCTTCTGCTCGGCGGGGAACTTGCCGTTGTACTTGAAGCGCCGCTCCTGCCGCTTCAGCATGTAGAGATGCACCTCGAAGGCGCCGTAGAAGATGAGCGTCGCGAGGGCGTTCACCGCGTAGAGGTAGAGCGGCCAGCCCCAGCTCAGGGTCTGCATGGTCTCGACCGGCGGGATGATCCACGCCCAGTAGGCGACCGCCGACAGCGCGAACAGCGCGTTCCACGGCAGGAAGTAGTGCGGCAGCCAGGCGAGGAACGCCTTCAGGCTGAACGGCAGGCGGAAGAGCGGCGCCAGCGCCACCGGCTCGTTCGGCGCCCAGTCGCCCCGCTTGTTGCGCTTTCCGTACTTCAGGTCGTCCATGTCCGTCTTCCCTCCGGGCATCAGGCGGCCGCGCGGGTCGCGGGGGCGGTGGTCCGCGACCTCCGGGCAGGCGGCCGATCTCAGGTGCTGGGGCGCGGGCAGCCGCGATCGCAGGGGAGCGGCTCCCGTCGTCCTCCTGGCGCGACGAGATACCGGCGAAGCGCGGCCGAATCGACCGGATTCTTGATCAGATCGGATCAAAGGCTCTCCGCCGTCACGGTGACGAAGCGGATCGGGCTCGGGTCCACCGCCATGTCGAGCAGGCCGAGGCGGTTCAGCATCAGGTCGATGGCGCGGCGCGCCTGCGCCTCCGGCGCCTGGTCGAGCACGACCTGCATGGTGCCGTCGCCGAGCGCCGCCGCCGTGGCGTCGGAAAGCTCGTGGCCGACGAAGAACACCTCGCGGCCGCGGGGATGGCTCCGCAGCACCTCGGCGATGGCGCCGTTTCCTGCGCCGACGTTGTAGACGCCGACGAGGTCGGGCCACGTCTCGAGGGCGCGATGCAGCAGGTCGCCGCACCGCCGGGCGTTGTCCTGGCCGAAGCCGATCCAGCGGAAGTCGGGTCCGCCGGCGGCCGCGGCGAGAAAGTCCGAGAAGCCGCGCAGCCGCTCCCGATGCACCTGGTAGATCGGATGGCCGATGGCGATCGCCCCGCCGGCCCGGCCCTGCATCCGCGCGAGAAACAGCGCCGCGGTGCGGCCGGCCGCATAGTTGTCGATCCCGACGAGACTGCCGAGCGAGGGATGCCCGCGGGTCACCACATGGACGAGCGGCAGCGTCTCCGCGACGCCGGCGACGGCGGCGCGGATCGCGGGATGGTCGGGGACGGCGAGGATGAGCCCGGCCCGGCGCGGCTCGCGCGCCGCGATCAGCCGGGCGATGGCGGCGGGATCGGACTCCTCGGCGAAGGTCCGGTGAACGCGGACGACCGGATCGAGGGTGGCGCCGATGCGCTCGAAGGCGCGGGCGAGCCGCCGGTAGAAGGTGGTTTCCGGACGCACGAGGATGACCTCGATCCGCAGCAGGCCGCGGTGGACCTCCGGCAGCCGGCGCGGGTAGTCGAGGGCGCGGGCCGCGGCGACGACCTTCTCGACCGTCGCCGGCCGCACGCCGCCCCGGCCGTTCAGCACGCGCTCGACCGTCGCCGTGCCGACTCCGGCCCGGCGGGCTATTTCCGAGAACGTCGGTCTGGTCGCCATGTCGCGCGGCCGCTTCGAGCAGATGTCGCAGGACCATGGCCGACACGCCGGGCATCCGTCGAGGGCATCGTGGGCGATGCCCGCGTTCGGGTCGCGAGGCTCCCCGGGTCCTGAAGCCGTTGCGACGCGGGGGGGGGGGCGTCCGCGCTGGACGCCCCCCGGCATCTCGGTCAGCGCAGGTGCTTGCCCTTGGTCTCGGGAGCCCAGAGGATCGTCAGGACCAGCCCCAGCAGCGGGAAGCCCGCCATCATGACCAGCGTGGCCGAGAAGCCGAAGCTCTCCAGCAGCCAGGGCAGCGCATAGGTCACCCCCGCCGCCGAGATGCGCGAGAACGCGGCCGAGAAGCCGACGCCGGTGGCGCGGACGTGGGTCTCGAAGATCTCGGGCGGATAGACGAACTGGATGGCGTTCGCAGCCGGCGCGACGAACATGTAGGTCGCGAACAGGGCGATGATGAACCAGCTTGGCGCGTTCGGGAACAGGCCGAGCGCCAGAAACACCAGCAGCACGAGCACGAAGGTCCAGATCATGAAGCCGCGGCGGCTCATCCAGTGCAGGAACAGGACGCCGAAGGCGGCGCCGGCGATCTGGATGGCGTTCAGCGACAGGTCCACCGACACCCGGCCCTGCAACCCCAGCATGGCGAGCACGGGGACCATGAAGGTGAAGATGCCGAAGAATGGCCCGACCTGGCAGAACCAGAAGAAGCCGGAATAGAGCGTCTGCCGCCACGTCCTGGCGGTGAACAGCTCGCGCGGCGATGCCCCCTTGGCGTGCAGCTCGACATCCGGGACAGCATATTCCGCGCCGAAATGCTTGGTGACGACCGCGCGCACTTCCTCGTCGCGGCCCTTGGCCTTCAGCCACATCGGCGTTTCGGGCAGGGTCATCCGCAGCACGAAGGTGATGGCCGCCGGAATCACGCTGGAGGCCAGCAGCAGGCGCCAGTTGTCGCCGCCGTAGAAGGAACCGACCATGAAGGCGATGGTGAACCCCGCCTGCCAGCCGATCCCGAAGCAGCCCAGCAACACCCCCCGGTTGGTTCGGCGCGAGAACTCGGCCAGGACCGAGGAGCCGACGGCATATTCCACGCCGATGGCCAGGCCCAGGGCCAGCCGGATGGCGACCAGTTGCCAGACGTCCTGCACGAACAGTTGCAGCAGCGACAGGACGATGAACGCCGCCAGATTCCAGGCGAAGACCGGCTTGCGCCCGTAGCGGTCGGCCAGGTTGCCGAAGAACAGCCCGCCGATGAACACGCCGATCAGCGCGCTCGACGCGATGAGTCCCTGGGCGAGCGCCGAGAGATGCAGCTCGCTCTGCGCCAGCGACAGGGCGGGGCCGACGATCCCCAGGACGTAGCCGTCGAGCGCCGCGCCGCCCAGCACGGCCGCCGCGGCGACGATGTGGATGGGCTTCAGCGGCGCCTCGTCGATCGGCAGGCGCCCGGACGCGTCACGCTCTCCGGGTTGGTTCGTTGTGAGCAGTACAGCCATGTGAACACCTCTCTGGCCAAGGGATCGGGCAGTCCGCTGAAGGCAGCCGGGCACCCACGGGGTTGGTTCTCAGGGCCGCCACGACGTGGCTCCTCCAGGCCCGTGACCTCGCCGTCCGGCGGCTTCCGCGCCGTGACGGCCGTGGCTGGCGGAGAGAACCCGCCAGCGCATCGCGTCGCGGAGCCGAGGCGACAGGCTCCGCGTCTCAAGGGGGGTATCCCGCTCTCGGTCGCTCAGGCCGGGGGCAGCGGGTCGGTCGGTCGCCCGAAGCCGGCGTGGCGCCGCCAGTCGTTCACGAAGACTCCCATGCGTTCCCCCAGGCATCGCATGTCGCGGGCAGCCACCCTCGCCGCCGGGCGGCAATGCCCGGCGTGAGCCCTGGTCGAGGCTCGGGTCGCGATCGCTTGCGACGGTTTCCCCTTGGCCGGGGCGCGCTCGATGGCCCCGTTGCCGTGACGTTATCCGGCCAATGCCGCGCCGCGAGCAAACGAGAATATGCTGCGGCCCGGCATTAGAAATTCTACGCCTGACACTCTATGCGCCGGGCGCCCCGCCGTGCTCGGCCCTCGCCCGGTCGAGCACGTACTCGACAAATCCGGTGACGCTCGACCGGTTGAGCGAATTCACCTTGCAGTTGATGAAGTTCCCCCGCCCGGCAGTGATCGCCGCCGGATGGGCAAAGACCAGCCGCCCGTCGGCGATCAACTGGCGCACCATGTGATGCCAGCCGAGCATGACCCCCTCGCCCGCGAGCGCCGCCGCGGTCAGCAGGCTCACCTTGTTGCTCGAAAGGCTCGACGGCGCCTTCTCCCACTCGCTCCCCTGCGCGCGGAACCACTCGGTCCACCCCAGGGGCTGCCAGTCGATCGCCTCGGCGTTCCAGTGCCGATCGTGGAGGTGGAGGAGGTTCACCTCGTTGAACCTCCCCGGCTCCTCGAACGGCCCGTGCGCCGCGAGAAACGCCGGCGAGCACACCGGCTGGGCGACCTCCGGAAACAGGAAGTGCAGCTCCTCGCCCACGTCGCAGCGCTCGTTCCCGCAGAGCACCGCGATGTCGACCTCCGCGTAGCTGCGCAGCGTGTCGTCCGAGTCCGACGCCAGCACCACGAAGCCGACCTCGGGAAACCGCGCCCGAAACCCGTCGATCATCGGCCGGAGCCAGTAGAGCGCCATCGCGTCCGTCGCCGAGACGGTCACCACCTCCGGCCCCTCGTCGCCCGAGAGGGCCGCCACCGCGTCGGTGATGGCGTCGAGCCCCGCCGCCACCGCCTGGAACAGGGACGTTCCCTTGCGGGTGAGCTCGAGCGCGTTGTGCTTGCGCACGAAGAGCGGCACGTCGAGCGCCTTCTCGAGGAGGCGGATCTGCTGGCTGATCGCGCCTTGCGTCACGTTCAGCTCGCGCGCGGCGAGCGTGAAGCTCAGGTGCTTCGCCGCCACCTCGAAGGTTGCGAAGGTGCCGAGTGACGGCAGGTGGCGCCGTTTGATCGGGGGCATCGGACTTACCTTGCGTGCGTCATTCCATCCGGGTCTGCCATTCCTTCCAGCGCATGTAGACGTTCGCACCGATGGTGTCGAAGGGATGCGGTGGCAGGCGTGTCGGCTCGTCCTCGGCGGTGAAGAACTCGGTGATCGGGCTCGTCCGGCCGCAGGCGAGCTCGGCCGCGCCGATCCCCGTCAGGGTTCCGCGCACCGTTCCGAGGCCGTTCTGTACGCACGCGGCGTAGAGGCCGGGCTCGAGTTCGCGCATGACCGAGACCGCGTTCCGCGACAGGCAGAGGTGGCCCGACCACGCATGCTCGAAGCGGACGTTCGCCAGCATCGGGAAGCGCGCTTCGAACTTCTGCCGCATCGCCTTCACGAGCCGGGCGAGATCGCCGGCGCTGGTCTGCATCTCCGGCCGGTAGTAGCCGCCCTGGCGGATGACGATGCGGTTGCCGCCCTGGCCCGGGCCGATGCGGCGCACGGTCGAGCCCATCGGATCGGCCGGCGTCGCGCCCCAGCACTCCCGGCCGCCGAGCGCGCGGATCGCCTCGGGCGACAGCTCCTCGGTGATGCAGGCGTTCAGCATGATGTGCATCAGCCGCCCGCGCTTGAAGCCGAAGCTCTCCAGGTGGCCGTTGTTGGCCATGATGACCTGGCGCGCCTGCACCTCGCCGTGCTCGGTCGCGAGCCGCCAGCCCGCGCCCGTGGACTCGATCCGCAGCACCGGAGATTGCTCGAGGATCCGGACGCCGCCTTTCTCGACCCCCGCGGCGAAGCCCTGCACGTAGCCGGCGGGCTGGATCATCGCCGTGCCCGGGGTGTGGAGGCCGTCGCGGTAGTAGGTGCTGCCCGTCACCTCGCGCATGGCCTTGGCATCGAGGATCTCGTGCGCCTCGCCGAGGGCCTCCAGATGCGCGGCGTAGCTCCTGTTCGCCGCGGTCCCCGCCTCCGAACCGGCGGCGTTGATCTTGCCGCTGCGCTGGAAGTAGCCGTCGGGGATGCCGTATTCCTGCACCGCCTCGCCGGCGAAGTCGATGGCGAAGCGGTTCAGGCGGGTCACCGTGCGGTCGTGGCTGTCGCTCGATCCGGCATAGTCCGACGACGTCAGCTCATGGGGCAGGTCGATCATGAAACCGGAGTTGCGCCCGGTCCCGCCCTCGGAGATCCGGGCGGCGTCGAGGATGACCACCTCGATGCCGGGATCGATCTGGTGCAGGCGGCGGGCGGCGGCCAGCCCGGCGAAGCCGCCGCCCACGATGGCGATGTCGCAGCCTACGGTCCCTTCCAGTCGCGCGCGCGGCGCGACTGGGGGCAGGATCACGCTCCACCCGGCCGGACCGTTGAAGGCCGGGGTGCGAACGGCCTCATGAACGGCCATCTCAGGCGGCCCGCGTGATGTCTTTCACGGCAGCCGTGAGGGTGGCGATCACCTGCTCGAGCTCGGCCTTCTCGGCCGCGTCGAGCCCCTGGAGCGGGGGCCGCATCGGGCCGGCGCGCAGGCCCGTCACCTCGACCCCGTGCTTCACGCACTGGATGAACTTGCCGCCCTGCTCGAGCACGCGCATCAGCGGCATCATCGCCGCCATGAGACGCCGGCCCTTGTCGAAATCGCTCTGGACGGCGCAGGCCTCGTAGAGCGCGACGTGCGCCTCCGGCAGGAAGTTCGAGCCGGCGCAGATCCAGCTCCGCGCGCCCCAGGCGAAGAACTCCAGCGCCTGATCGTCCATGCCGCAGCTCACCTGGATGCCCGGATAGTCGAGGGCGAGCAGATGCAGCCGGTTGATGTCGCCCGAGCTTTCCTTGATGCCGACGACATTCTTCGACTGGCCGACGATATCGAGGAACTCGGTGCCCATCCCGACGCCCATGCGCGCGGGATAGTTGTAGAGGATCACCGGCAGGTCCGCCGCCCGGTCGATCTCCAGCGCGTTGGCGGCGTTCTCGGCCTCGGTCGGCACCGAGTAGGGCGGGGTGGCGAGCAGGATCGCGTCCGCCCCCATCTCGCGCGCGCCGGCCGCAAGGGCGATCGAGTCGGGCGTGCGCATCGCGCCGGTGCCGACGATGACCGGCAGCCGGCCCTTGGCCCGCTCGGTGATGAAGCGGGCGAGCGCCAGACGCTCCTCGACAGTCTCGGCATAGTTCTCGCCAGTCGAGCCGCCGGAGATCAGCCCGTGTACCCCGGCCGCAACGAGCCGTTCCACCAGATCGGCGAGAGCATCATAGTCGATTTCTCCCGCCGCGTCGAACGGCGTGATCAGCGGCGTGTAGACGCCTTCGAGCTTCATGCGGAATGTCATGTCGTTCTTTCCTCCGTTACTCTGGACCGCGATTTGTTTGCGATCCTTGACCTGATGTTTAAGTCCCCGGGAGAGATCGGCGCAAAGGAGAATGTTCAGCACGCACGCATTAGTCTGCCTAATGCGGAAGCGCCCGCGCCCAGCGGCGGCGCCCGGCTCGGCCCCGCATTAATCCCGGCTTAAGCACGATCCGCGAGCGTCGCGGGCGACCACCAGGGGAGCCGGACATGAGCGACAGCACCGAGCCGCGGGGGTTTTCCGAGGAGGCGCTGCGCGGGCTTCACGACATGGAGCTGCGGCTGCCGCCGCCCGAGGTCTATGCCCGGCTGCCCCCCGAGCAGGCGCCGACGCCGCGGCCGCACTACTGGGGCCACCGCGAGCGGCTGCGCCTGCGCTTTCTCGCCGGCGGCCACGCGGCGATGCCGGAGTACGAGCTGCTCGAGCTCGTGCTCTTCAATGCCATCGACCGGATCGACGTGAAGCCGCTGGCGAAGCGGCTGCTGGCGGCGTTCGGGGACCTGAACGGCGTGGTCGCGGCCTCGGAGCATCGGCTGCTGCAGGTCGAGGGCGCGACGCCGCGGGTGTGGCTGCAACTCCGCATCGTCGAGGCGATCGCGCATCGGATGGCGCGCGCGAAGGTGATCCAGCGCTCGGCGATCGCCTCCTGGGACGAGCTGCTCGCCTACTGCCGCACGGTGATGGCCTATCGCGACACCGAGCAGTTCCGCATCCTGTTCCTCGACCGCAAGAACGTGCTGATCGCCGACGAGCCGCAGGCCAGGGGCACCGTCGACCACGTGCCGGTTTACCCGCGCGAGGTGGCGAAGCGGGCGCTGGAGCTCAACGCCTCGGCGATCATCCTCGTCCACAACCATCCCACTCGCTCAAATCGATCACGTTGGATCACGCACAAGCACGCTGAATCACTAGGAAATTCGCGTATTTTTGGTCTTGCGTAGTGGGGGCGGTTTTGGCAAATTGGGGGCGGTTTAAGGGGTAAGAAACGGCATTCCGCCCCCAGCAAACGATCCCCGTTTCTCCTTGACCGATCCCAGTTGCGGGACAGGAGAAACGTGATGCCAAGCCTGACCGATACCGCGATCCGACATGCGTTGAAGCGGGTCGAAGCGAGCCAGAAGCAAGAAAACCTCGCCGACGGCGAAGGGCGCGGGACCGGACGGCTCGTCCTCGTCCTGAAGCCCATGCCCAAGCGCGTGACCGCCGACTGGATGGCGCAGCAATGGCGCGACGGCAAGCGCGCCAAAAAGAAGATCGGCGCCTATCCATCCATGCCCCTCGTCGAAGCGCGCGCGATCTTCAAGCGCGACTATGCCGACGTCATCCAGAAGGGCCGGAGCATCAGGATCGCGACCGATACGCGGCCCGGAACTGTCGCCGACCTGTTCGAGGGCTATGTCGCCTCGCTCAAGAGCGCAGGCAAGCCGTCGTGGAAGGAAACGGAAAAAGGCCTGAACAAGATCGCCGACACGCTTGGCCGCAACCGTCTCGCTCGCGAGATCGAGCCCGATGAGATCGTCGAGGTGATCCGACCAATCTACGACCGTGGGGCACGGGCGATGGCCGACCACGTCCGCGGCTATATTCACGCAGCCTTTGGCTGGGGCATGAAGTCCGACAACGACTATCGGAACACTTCGCCACGCCGTTTCCGAATTCCCTTCAATCCGGCCACAGGCATTCCGACCGAACCCAAGGTCCAGGGCACGCGCTGGCTCGACGAGGACGAGTTCGTCCGTCTCTATCGCTGGCTGGAAAGCCCCGACACGCCCATCCACCCGCCCTACACCCGCGCCGTTCGCATTCTCATGCTGACCGGCCAGCGGGTCCAGGAAATCGCTCGCCTCCACATCGACCAATGGGATGCCAAGGAGCGGATCATCGACTGGTCAAAGACCAAGAACCTTCAGCCGCATGCCGTCCCAGTGCCGTCGCTCGCCGCCGAGTTGCTCGAAGCCATCAACGTGAACGAATATGGCTGGTTCTTCCCATCCGCGACGGATCCGTCGAAGCCGGTCAGCCATGGCACGCTTTACTCGTTCATGTGGCGCCAGCGCGATCGCGGCGTCATCCCCTATGTGACGAACCGCGATCTCCGCCGCACCTTCAAGACCTTGGCGGGCAAGGCGGGCGTCTCGAAGGAAATCCGCGACCGTCTCCAGAACCACGCGCTTCAGGACGTCAGCTCCAAGAACTACGACCGCTGGAACTACATGCCCGAGAAGCGGGCCGGCATGGCGAAGTGGGACAAATTCGTCCGCGCGATGCTGGCAAAGAAGAAAGGCGACGGCGCCTTGAAGAAGGCAGCGTGAGCGGTCGGCTTCTCGTGCTGGCCGCCGCCGCCACGCTCGGCTACGCCGCCCCGGCCCACGCAGATCCGTGCGAAGGCACTCTCCCCACGCGGGCAGGCGTCCAGTTCTCCGGCATCGTCCGATATGTGGGAGATGGCGACGGCCTCTGTGTCGGGCGAACGGCGGACCCCAATGAGTGGATTGAAGTCCGCCTCGCCGATTTCAATGCCCCGGAACTACACACTCCCGGCGGTCCTGCGGCCAAGGCGGCGCTCGAACGCCTGGCCCTACAGCGCGAAGTCATATGCGCATCCGAGCACGGGCACGGCGGCCGTGTCCGGTCCTTTGACCGCGTTATCGCGCGCTGCCGGATCAGCGGAGCCAGTCTTGGCGACCTGCTGCGTCAGGCCGGCGTAGCCGAGGGCGGCAACTGATGCGATCCATCTCACCATTGACTCGATATAGCTTGGAGGCTATATGACTTGGAACGTCAGACTCCATAATGCCTTCGAGGCGGAGTTTCTGGCTTTCGAGCGCGAGGTCCAGACCGAATTGCTGGCGGTCGCGAAGCTGCTGGGCGAATACGGCCCGCAGCTCGGTCGGCCCTATGCCGACACGCTCAAAGGCTCGAAACACGCTAACATGAAGGAGATGCGTTTCTCGGCTGCCGATGGCGAATGGCGTGCTGCCTTCGCCTTCGATCCCGAACGGAAGGCTATTCTTCTCGTCGCGGGAGACAAATCGGGCGGCAGCCAGAAGCGCTTCTACAAGCAGCTTATCGCAAAGGCGGACAGCCGGTTTTCCGATCATTTGGGAAACCTGAAATCTGCGAAGAAAGGATGATCCTATGGGACGGAGCCTCGATGAGGTCATTGCTTCCCTGCCCCGCGACCAGCAGGAGCAGATTGAAGCGCGCTATGACGAGCTTCGGCAGGAGGTCGAAGGACTCCGCGAATTGCGGCAGATCGCCGGCAAGGCCCAGGAAGATGTCGCAACGGCCCTCAACATCAAACAACCTTCCGTTTCCAAGATCGAGAACCAGGCGGATATGTATCTCTCGACGCTGCGTAGCTACGTCGAGGCGATTGGCGGGAAGCTCGAACTAACGGTGAAGCTACCGGCCCGGCCTCCGGTGCGGATCGAACATTTAGGCGATCTCGCTCAGCCGACCACGAAAGCGTCTGGTCGCAGGGCTGGGCCTCGACGGAGGATTGCTTGACTCCTCAGACGATCGCTCGGCTTCTAGCTTCCATGAATGCGGGCCGCCTGCTGGTTGTCTGCGGTGCTGGGCTGTCAATGGCGCCACCGAGCAGCCTGCCGTCAGCGCGCGCGGTCGCCGAGCGCTGTTTCGACAAATACCGTCTTGAATCGGACCCGACCTGCGACCTTGTTCTTCGGGATAATCTTGAGGCTCTCGCTGAGCACTTTGCCGGCCTGAGCACCCTGCAGTCGGTCTTCATCGAACATCTGGTGCCTTGGCCTGCTTTCGTGCGCCCTTCCAACACAGGGCACGCCGCGATAGCGGACTTCCTTATCACCCGCGCCGCCGTCGCCGGCATATCGAGCAATTACGACACTTTGATCGAACGTCGCGCATGGGACTATGGCGCTGACTTTCGCGGCTCGCTCGACGGCGACGAGGCCATTGGCGACGCCATTCGTCAGGCACCCTTGCTGAAATTCCATGGTTGCTCCCACCGCGACAGGCCATCCACCGTCTGGGCGACGTCGCAGCTCGACGATCCGACGATTTCCGCCCGCATTGCCCGAAGCAAGGTGTGGATGGCAGCGAACCTTCGGCATAAGGATCTTCTCGTCGTCGGGTTCTGGTCGGATTGGGAATATCTTAACGCCGTAATCGGCGAAGCCCTGATAGACGTGCAGCCTCTGTCTGTAACGGTCATCGATCTCTCGGCGACAAACGCGCTCGAGCAGAAGGCGCCGCAGCTTTGGCAGATAGCGCACGCGCAAAACGTGACCTTTGAGCATGTCCAGGAGTCGGGAGCCGTGGCCTTGGACGAGCTTCGCCGCGCGTTCTCATCAAACTATCTGCGCCAAGTCCTCGACGCTGGACGGGCGGCCTTCGAGCAAGCGACCGGCGTCGATTGCGATCCGGCATGGCTTGAAATCGGGGATTTCGACAGCGAGGCGCTGTATGGCCTCAGGCGAGATGCGGAAGGCGTTCCGGCGGCGGAGCCGGCGAAGCTGCTGCGCCCCGGCAGTCCCGAGGCGCTGGGCTTTTTTCATCTGCTGCTGCGCCAGGCTGGAGCCGTACAACGCGCCGATGGCTATGAGCTAAACGGTCGAAGCATTCGCGTCATCAACGGGACGCAGTCCATCCTCGGGACGCTGCGGGGAAAGTTTGTTGAACCGCCCGCTGCGATGCAGTCGGACATTGTTGTTGCGGTCGGTGCGACCGACTTGGGCGTCCCGGACAACGTGGTTCGCAGCGGGCGCGCAGGCGACGTCATTCGCCCTGACGCGGCGGGCGAATGGTTCGACCTCCAAGGGGCAAGAGGCGCGCTGGGCATCTAATGGACATCTTTATACAAGCCGAAATCGTCCTACGCGACGCCCAGTACGAGACATGGACATGGGCCGGCTCCGCAGGTCCCGTAACCTGCTTCGAGAACGCGGCGCTGATGGGATTTGTCCATGTCTTCGACACCGCGGACGCGCTCCTCGGTGGCTGGAAAGCAAATCAACAGGTTGCTCTTGCACGCCATGCCGCTTCGTTGCGCGGCGCCGGAGCAAAGGCCTGGAACGTCTATTCGGTCTTGCTGACCCCCGATCAGGATCCGCGCCGCGGACGAGAGATCGAGCGAATCGAAGAGGATTTTTCTCTCACGCGAAAGATCGCTAGAGCCTCGATCACGACAACGGAAGACGTCGAAAAGGCGCTGCTGCCGTTGCTCTCGATCCGCTCGAAGCCACTGCTCGGCGCGTCTAACTTCGAGACGAGACTTCGCACCCGGCTCAAAGATATTCCGGCGGACGCCGTCACGGCGTTCCTCAATGACACGTCGTCCGCAGAGGTCGCTCGCATATTGGGAGCGACTTCGTGAGGCTCGATTTCATCGAAATATGCGGTTTTCGCGGATTTAGGGATCTCGTCCGAATCAACTTCGGTCGTGGCTTCACCGTCATCACCGGCCGCAACGGCGTGGGCAAGAGCACGCTATGCGATGCAGTCGAATTTGCGATCACCGGCTCCATCGACAAATACGCCGTCGAGAAAGCCGCGAAAGAGAGCCTCAGCGATTATCTCTGGTGGCGTGGCGAAGGTGTGCCCAAAGCCCATTATGTTACGGCTTCGTTTATCGACGATGACGGGAAACCATTCACTATCAAGCGGACTCGGGAGTCCGGCTCCGATCGTTCGCCAGAGGAGATCAAAGCTGCGCTTTGCCGCGGTCCTGCGCCGGACGACGCGCTTCGTCAGCTCACCCGGACGTCGATCATCCGCGACGAATGGATCGCGGCGCTCAGCCTGGACCTTACCGAAACGGAGAGGTTCGATCTCGTCCGATCGGCACTCGGCGCAGTGGAAGGCTCCGAAGCGGGCAGCAGAGCAAAGGAAGTCGTGGCGGCCGCCGAAGCTGCCCACGCCAAGGATGAAGCCGCCTATGACAATGCTCGCACGCGGCTGGCCGACAGGCTTACGCAGCAGTCGGAGACGCAAGCCGCACTGAGCCGGTCAGGTGATGTCTCCGCCGCAATTCAGGTGATCGCCACAGCGGCCCCAGATGCGCCCCCCGAGCTGAGTGCTCGCCTGATCGCAGGTCGAAATGCGTTGGCGAACGCACGCGCCCGGTTGGCCCGGATGGGGGAAGCGCTTCAACTCGGTCGTGAAGTCGCAGCGACACAGGCCGCCTTTAACGCACCGGAGGCGCTTGCCGAACGCGAGGCCGCATCGGTTGCGCATGAGACTGCCCAGCGCGACCACGAGTCCGCCCAGAACACCGTTTCGGATGCCGAACAGCGCCTCGGCCGTGAGGAAGAGGTTGACGCGATCGCGGCCTCTCTGAGCATTCTCGTAGAGCACGGTGAGCGCCTCGGATTGCACGACGATCATTGCCCACTTTGTGCGGCCCACCGGACGTTGGATGAGTTCGCAGCAGGTCTAGCCGCAGCCCGGTCCCGCATTATTTCGCTGGCGTCGGGCGTTCAGGGAGCCCGCGATGCTCTCGCGGCCGCGAAGGAGAACGCACAGCAACCCAGCTTGGCCTTCAAGGCAGCGGCCGCTGTAGTCGAAGGTCATGCAGACGAGTTGCGCCAGTTGCGCGACCAGGAAGCCGCGCATGTCGGTTTCTACACGCAGTGGGGGCTCGATCACCGCTTCATCCAAGATCCTGACGGGCTGGAGCAGGCCATCTCTGTCGAACGCGACCGTTTCATTGATCTTGAGCGCGCGCTTCTGGTCCTGGAAGCGTCTCAAGCGGTCTCGCGGATGTCGTCGATCGAAAGCAACATCTCGGCTCTGCGAGCTGAAATAGAGAAACTGGCCGGAGCGGTAAGCCAGTCGCAGAACGCCGTCACAGCAGCTCGTGAGATCGAACGCTCGGTTAGGCGCGTGAGCGCGGAAATCATTGATGAACGGCTCGCTCAGATCAGTCCGCTACTCAACGAACTTTATCAGCGCCTGCGACCGCATGCCGACTGGCGGACGATCGATTACAGCATCCGCGGCGACGTCCGTCGATTTCTCAGCCTCAAGGTCGGAGACGGCCTGAACCCGCAATTTGTCTTCAGCAGCGGCCAGCGCCGCGCAGCAGGTTTGGCCTTCCTTCTCTCAGTCCATCTTGCGCGCGCTTGGACGCCACTCAGGTCTCTCCTCCTCGACGATCCCGTTCAACATATCGATGATTTCCGGGCGCTTCACTTGGTCGAAGTGCTCGCCGCTCTCCGCTTGGATGGGCGCCAGATCATCTGCGCCGTCGAGGACCCTGCGCTGGCCGATCTGCTGTGCCGGCGCTTGGTTAGCACCGCGACGGAGGGAGGCCGGCGTTTCGATATCGACCTTGGTCCGCTCGGCGCCACAAGCGTTGTCATTGACCAAGAAATCCATCCAATGCCGGTCGGTGTTCTACGTGGTGTTGTCACTGCATGAAGGCCGAGAGCGCGCAAATCGAACCTCCGGCATCGCGCGAGCGTCAAGCGCACGGCCCTTGGAGCGACCTGGCGCTTCATACCATCGGCTGGCGCGCGTTTCAGGATCTTTGCTCGCAGGTATGCGAAGTCGTGCTGGGCCGGCCCGTGGAAATCTTCCGCGAAGCCCAGGACGGTGGCCAGGACGCGGTCTTCCTCATCTCCTCGGGAAGCGACGCCCCGCCGATCGGCACGGTGCAGTGCAAGCATACATCGGAGGCCGCAAAGGCCCTGAAGGCCAGCGACCTCTCCACCGAGATCGGTAACGTCGAGGAATTGGTCAAGGCCGGCCAGGCCGACACCTATGCCTTCATGACCAATATGAGCGTGGACGCACCCGTCGCGGCCGCCATGCGCGCCAGGCTTCGCGCGCTCGGTGTACGCAAGCCGCACATTCTCGGCCGCCAGTATATCGTTCGGGTCATCAGAAGCAGCGCGCGCCTGCGCGCGCTCGTCCCGCAGGTCTACGGCCTAGGGGATCTAACATCGATCGTCGACGAAAGGCTTAGCGAACAGAGTCGTGCGCTGCTCGACAGCTGGATTCCGAAGCTTCGTACCTATGTTCCGACGCAGGCCCATCGCGACGCGATCAACGCGATTTCCAACCATGGCGTGGTGCTGCTGCTCGGTAACCCGTCCAGCGGTAAATCGGCGATTGGTGCCATCATCTCGACAATCGCTTCGGAAAATCCCGACAACACAGTCCTCGCTTTGACCAGTCCTCGCGATTTCGAGGCCGGCTGGAATCCAAACGACCCGGGCCGCTTCTTCTGGATCGACGACGCCTTTGGCTCGAATGTGCTGCGCGACGATTACGTGCAGGACTGGACTTCGGCCTTCTCGAAGCTGAGGGCGGCGATCAAGCACGGTAACCGTTTTCTCCTGACCTCCCGCAAGCACATCTACGAGGCGGCGCGACGGCGGCTCGGGCAGCGCAACCTTGCCCAGTTCGCTGATGGCAGCGCCGTGGTCGATGTCGGCGAACTGACCTTTGAGGAGAAGGCGCAGATCCTCTACAATCATTTGAATTTCGGCGAGCAGAGCCAAAGCTGGCGTTCGAGCGTCAAGCCCCACCTCGCCGCGGTCGCTGCCGTTCGCGACTTCCTCCCCGGCATAGCCGAGCGTCTTGGCGACCCGAACTTTACCAAGGGCCTGGCGCCGCGCGAGAGTTCGCTCGTTCGCTTTATGGAGGAGCCGACAGAGCATCTGATCGATACCGTCAACGCCCTGGACGATCAGCTGCAAGCCGCGCTCATACTCGTTTATGTTCACCAGACCGGGTTCGATCCCAGCGACCATGATGCTTCGGCCGCCCAAGCGGTCGCTGAGCTGACTGGCTACACTCTCACCAAGATCCAGGATTGTTTCACTGAGCTAAAAGGCTCTTTCCTGAAACTCTCCGGCGCGAATTGGACCTTTGCACATCCCACGATTTCCGACGCCCTGACCGAGATTCTGCGGCAGAAGCCACACATGATGGCGGCGCTCATACGAGGCGCGACAATCGACACCATCCTCAGCAGCTTCACCTGCGAGGGCTCGCCCCTTATTCGAGACGCGCTCATCATCCCGACCACTCTCGACGACGCCTTGGTCGCAAGGCTCGGCCGCACCCCCGATGAATTGCATCGCAACTGGATGCTGTTCCACTTTCTGTCCTACCGTGCCAGCGAGGCCGTGTTTGGAAAGGCGATTCAGCAGTCTCCCGGTCTGCTTCGGCGGTCCTGCTGGCAAACCGACGTGGCCGGCAACGACCCCCGACTTGCCGCTCGCGCCCGAGCCCATCATCTCGGTGTGTTACCCGATGATCTGCGTTCGGAAGCGGCCGAAAAGCTTGAATCTGCTGCGCTCACAGACCTCGACGTCTCCTTCTTCGACGAAGAAGAAATGCTCGCGCTCATCCCGCCGCTGCGCCTCGTCGGCCTCGGGCTGGCGCTGCGGGCAACGATTTTGCCGTCGCTAGAAGATCGCATCGACGAGATCGCCGCAGACGCTGATCTGGACGAAGAGCCTGACAGTCATTTCAAGAAGCTTCTCGGTGTGCTTGACCACGTTGAGGCGATCGGTGTCGACGCCGACGCCACGGCCTTCATCGACGATGCGCGCGACCACGTGAAGCGTTCGGTTGAGGCGCTCGAAGAACGTAAGCGGGAACGTGACGAAGAATCTAAAGATGAGACCGACTGGACTCATATCGTGACGCAGAAGAAGGAGGAGACGCCACCTTCTTCCGCCGTCACTACGAAGAAGCGCTCGGTGTTCGACGATGTCGACAAATGATCCCGGAGACATAGGTGGGTCGCGTCGTGATGCGCCCGACTCGGCGGTAAAGAATATGCTCTAGGGACCGGGTGGCCTCTGCGGGACGCGGCAGCCGCCCAAGCGGGTTTCGACTATCAACTCGACGTCTCGATCCTCGCGGCTTTAGAGCTTTTGCTCATTCCCAAAGCGGCTGCCTGACTAGAAGTCGGGCTTTCTCTTTTGCCAGCGCCGGCGCGCCACCGAAAACTCATCGGTTTCGAACTCGACGCGTCTCACACGATGCACGACGACGCTATCGAGAACGACCCGTAAGCTCGGGTCGCGCCAATCGGGATCAGGCGGCCCCCACTGCATCGCTGCCAACGAAGCAAAATCCGGCCATCCGGCCGCCTCCTCCTTCACTGGGGGCGGTTCGTCCGGCGCCGCCGGCACCTCTTCGATCACCTCGTACTCGGTCTCCCAGCCATCTTCTTCCATATGCCCGCTGCGCGCCGAGATCTCCGCCCCGACGGGCACGGCCAACTTCTCGACCCGCGCCGCCTTGTGGAAAAACACCACGTTGAGAACTGCGCCGGCCGCCTGGACCGAAGGAAATATGATCCCGTCCAGAGAGATGGCCCCCTCGGTTGCTAGAAAATCAGCGACCGCCTGCGTTGCCAGATATTCGAAATGTTCGTCGTCGGGCATGACTGGTCGCGTAATCCGCTGGCTGAGAGAGCGCAGAAACATTGCGCGCTCCAATCGTCCGGCAAGCTCGGGATCGAACACGCTGCCGCCGTCGCTGACCGCGCTCAGGGCGGTCAGGTCGAGCAGCTTCAGCGGCCGGATGATCTCGAACTGCGCCACGGCCACCTGGCTTCCAACCGGCGGGCGGACTTCAGCAATCGCCGCCGTTGGATCATTGGCACCGTAGAAAACCGATATGCCGCGGGCGTTCATGCGCCCCGCGCTAGCCAAGAACGCCGGAGGAGACCCGAGCTGCTGATCCGGCCGGCAAAGCGCGGCCTCCAGCTTATCATCGGACTGGAAGACCCTGGCGCGATAGACCGAGCTGAAGCTCGTGCCCGGGCCAGCATCGACGACAAGCGGGCGACCATCGCGGCTGCGCAAGACGTCTATTCCGTTGAAGATCGCCGCCAAGTGGGATGCCGCGGCTCTGCTGAAGAAGCGTGCTTCTGTTTTCAGCGACTTCTCGAACGAGCGCCATTCCTCCTGCCAGGCTTGGTCGCTCGTTCCCTTCTGCTCGTAATATGCATCGCTGGAAAATTCGGTTTCCTCACCCAGGGCGGCAGAGTCGAAATCATCGAACTTGTCCTCGAGGATCTGCTGGATGTCCTCCGCAGCCGCTTCGGGCATGTCGGCCGAGTTCATGACCGCATCGACGGTCTGCTCACCGTCGCGATCCCACTCGTACTCGGACTCCCTGTCGCTGAGCATTGTTTGCTGCCACGACGTCGGCTGATCGGATGTTCGAGCGTAATGCTGATCGAACGCGGCTTCGACGCGCTCCGCCATCTCCCCAATCAAGTATGACTTAGCCGTCCTGTCGCAGTACGAGCACTTGCGACGCTTACCATCACGCCGAATTTCCGCGCTGAGATAGTCTTCTCCGACGCATCGGTAACACAGCTTCTTTGCCGTCAGCTCTTCAACTTCATCCTGACTAAGCACCTGACATCCTATTCTATGGGAGAAGCGGGCACGGGTTCGCTTGCGGCGTCATGATGGTCACCGCACGTCGCGCTCGCGTAACAGCCACATGGAGGTTGAACCGTGCTGATCGCTCTGCATCCGCCCCTCGCGGTTGCAAATAGCGTTGATAGGCTCCCTCAAACACGATCACCTCGTCGAACTCTTTTCCCTTCGCCTTATGAATCGTCATCACGGTCACTCCGTGATGGGGCCGCGTCGTCGCCGCGAACTGATCCTCGACCACCGCTGCGCTCAACAGGCCGCGCGCGTCCCGATAAGCGCCGTGACCACGCCACGCCTCGGCGAACCGGCTCTCGATCTGCGCTCCGCGGCGCAGCAGCCGCATGTGTCGAGCTTCTTTGGCGACCGCCTGCAGCTCAGCGCGAGGGCTCGCCTCAAATATCGCGCGTATCGAACGCCAATCCGTCATCGGATCTCCACTGAGAGGATACGCGGCGACGCTCTCCAGCAGTGCCCGCACGTCCGGCCCTATGCCGCGAGCGCCAAACCCGGCATCACCTTGCGCTCGCAAAGACCGGGCAATCGTCCGCAGGCGCGCGGCCTTGGTAATCCCTCCGGCCGACGCAGTTTCGTTGCGTCCCAACTCAAAGGCCGCGAGGCTATCAAGCACCAGCGCACCGAGGTGGTCGGGATGATCTCGCGGTTCGAGCAGCAGCGCGATCATCGCGGCGGCGAGCATCGGGCCTTCCGCTGAGACCAGGATCTCCACGGGGTAACGCGGCAATCCATGATCGGCCCGAGCCATATAGTCGAAGACGCCAACGGCCAGTGCATTTGCCGGAACGAGCACCGCAAGAGACCATTCGTTTGCGCGACGCAGCCGGCCGACGGCACGAAGAATTTCCTGTTTCAACGGTCTGAGGCTTTGCCCACCGTAGCGGGAGATTGAAACACCCGTGTAGGCGACCGCGTTGAAGACGCCGTCGATCATGTCGTCAGCGAAGTCCGTGATTTGCGTGCCAGGACTGCGACGATTTTCGCCCAAAAAATCGAACTGCGTTGGCCTGAAGGCTTCGATAAATTCATCGAAGCGCCGAGGATCGGCACCCTTAAAATCATAGATGCGCTGTTTCGGATCGCCCAAGGCGATCAGCCGACTGTGCTGACCGAGCTGGGCGACCATCTGCCACTCAGCCGCGTTCGTATCCTGGAATTCGTCGACGATAATCAGCGGGTACGCCCGCGCGTAGGCTTGCGCCAAGAGCGGCACCTGCGCGAACAACTCGGTCAAAAGCGTGGGGAATAGATCGAAGGCGATCAACCCCTCCTGATCGAACAGCTCTCGTTGCCTTGCCAAGCGAGCTGCCCCGTCCAGACCCGCGAGACGCCCTCGCGCTTGAGCCGGAAGAAGGAGCGAGACGCCGGGCCGCGCGCAGAGAAGGTAGGCGTGGCTCTTGAGGATCGTCCACGCAAAGCCGTGATAGGTGTTGATCTCGATGCGGGCCAACTGTTCGCGCGGGATGGTCGCGGTCGCTTGTTCCGCGACCCGGGCGACGGTGGCGCGAGCAAAGCTCAGGAACAAAGCTTTCCCGGTGTTGCCGAGCCGGCCCGCTGCCAAATCCGCGCACGCCTTCGCGAGAGCAATCGTCGTCTTGCCCGATCCAGCACCCCCGCGAACGAGAATGCTGCCCTCAGTTTCCAATAGCCTTCGCCGCTGATCGCAAAGCATCAACACCATCGCGGCTATCCGAAAACGCCGGGCGGCTGTGGCGCCGGCGGCTGCGGAACTGGTGGCATTGGCGGCACGACCATGTTCTTCAACGCCGTCAAAATTCCCAGCATCGTCTGCGGAAAATGCCCGACCTGGCAGAGATCGAAAAAGACGGTGAGATAGTCGTCGCCTTTCTTGTGCGTGAACAGAGATAGGAACGGCGCGCGATAAGCCGCCTCCGGTGACCCGTTCGGTGGAATGAGATGGGCAAGTGCGGGCGGCCACTCGCCGGCGCCGGCAAACCACTGGACGAACCATGCCTGCATCGCAGGCGAAACCTCGGCCTGAAGCATATGCTCGAAACCCGCATAGGGCTGCTCGAAAGGCGCATGGCACGCGGCCACGATGGCTGCGCGAGCCTCCGGCTGCTGCTGATCGAAGATCGTCGCCACCGTCTTGCCGAGGCCGCGAAAGAAAGTTGCAAACGGTGCCACCGCCGTTTGGCCACCCGCGTCGAAGGGCACCCACCCAAGTGCATCGAGCCGCTTGTATTGCGCCGGGGCAAGTTCAGCCGCTCGACGCGCCACAGCACTGTAGGCGACCAGTTCCGTCTTACCCTCCACGACGATGACGCGGCGCGCCAGCAACGCCTCGCAAAAGCGAGTCCGGAAGCCGTCTCTGAAAATCTTGAGCTTGAGATTATCGGGCAAAACCACGCTCGTCGCGGTTAGCAGCCCGGCGTTATCGCGCGTCAGGACCGTCATCTGCTCGGGCGTGAATTGCTCGATGACGTAGGGCGAATGCGATGTAAACAGCGCCTGGGCTGCAAGCTCGCGCACCTTGTCCACCACACGCTTCTGAACATGCGGCGGCAGAGAAAGCTCGGGCTCCTCCATGGCGAAGATGACCCGTCCATTCCGGCGCTGGGCAATCAGCCCGAGCATCGCGAGCACGAGCGCATTGATGGTTCCCGATCCCTGGTGCTGAAACGGAGCCGCATAGCCCGGCACACCGGTCGCCAAAAATGACTTCAGAACGCGCCGCAAATCTTCCCGTGTCAGCTCTGAGACCCGCAGGTGCGGCGCGTCGGCCCATTCGCCCGGAACGATCTCCCGCATCGCGTCGCGTATCGCGGTCAGTATCCGGCCGAACTCAGCATCTTCCTCGCCCACCACATCGAGACCGCGCAGGCGACCGAGCAATCCCTCCCACATGCGGGTTCGGACTTCATATGTCTTCAGGATCACATCGAGGAGGGAGCCGCGTTCCATCGACAGTGCCCGGTTTCCAGTCCGAAGTGCCCGAAGATGGAGAAATCCGAACTCCCGTTTGTCCCCTGAGCGACATTCGCTGATAGGCGTGCCGTCCTCCTGACGTGGAACGGCAAACCACGTCTTCGCGGTGAACTCGTCGTTCTCGGAATCATAGGCGCCTTCAAACCGCACGCGAACGGCCGGCTCCGTGCCGGCCTGCGCCGCACCGCCGGCCGTACCCGCGCCCAAAAGCGATCGGTCGGCCGTGCGCCAAAATTCGAGATTGTTCCGGAACTTCGTGCAGTGCTGTTCGTCCAGGCCCGCGATCACCACCTCGACCACGATGATCTTAGGAGGCTGGTTCTCTACGGCGCGATAATCGCCGCCATAAAAGTCATGCTCGTCGATGGCTTGCGTTCGCGCCAGCCGATCCGCTCCGATCGCCAGTTCGATCGCCTCGAATACTGTCGACTTCCCGGTGTTGTTGTCGCCTAGGAGGACGGTTGTACCCTCGAAATATATGTCAGCGAGCTTTATGCCGCGAAAATTTTCTACGTGAACGCGGACAATTCTCACCCCAACCCCCCACTATGTTTTAGTATCTATTTCTTGGACTCATGTAGTAGCACTCTTCGACCTAGGCGGTGTGGACGGATTGCCGCACGAAGATCGGATAGGGTTCCTCTGACGCGCTTTGTCTGATTCATGGAGAGCCGACTGATTTGGAGGTCGGCGATGTCCACGAAGATGTATGAGGCGGATTGGTCGGTTGCGCTGGAGGTGTTTCGCGCCTCGCTGCCGCGCCGTGGTGACAAGGGTCGGGATGACCGTCTGTTTCTCGAAGCGATGCACTATTTCACGGTTCACAACATCACCTGGCGAACGCTGCCGGAACGGTTCGGCAAGTGGAACAGCGTGTGGAAACGCTTCGACCGGCTGAGCAAGGCCGGCGTGTTCGAGACCTTCTTCGATCACCTCGCCGCGCTGTCGTCGTCGGCGCATCTGGTGCAGATGTTCGACAGCACCATCGTGCGCGCCCATGTCTCGGCAGCCGGCGCCAAAGGGGGCAAAAGGGTCAGGCGCTCGGTCGCTCGCGCGGCGGCTTCTCAACCAAGATCCACCTGAAGACGGACTTCGACGGCCATCCCATCGCCTTCGACCTGACCGGAGGGGAGAAGGGCGATGCGCCGCACTTCCCGATCCTGCTGGCGCTCGGCCCCGATGTCGATCCGCGTGCGGCGGTCGCTGACAAGGGCTACGCCAGCAAGGCCAACCGACAGGCGGCGCGTTCACGCGGCATCATCCCGGTCATTCCGCACAAGGCCAACGAGAAGGACAGGCCCGGCTTCTTTGCAAAGGCCATTTACAAGGGCCGCGCCCGTATCGAGCAGGCCGTCGGCAAGCTCAAACGCTTCAAGCGGGTAGCCCTACGCTGCGAGAAGACGAAGCGTAACTTCGCATCCATCGTCGCTCTCGCAGCAGGATTCACCTTGGTCAAATCCGTCCACACCACCTAAGTGTCCGCAGATTGAACAGGTTTCGATGCTTGCCGAGCAAACGAATCTTGTAATCAGCCGTCGCTGCAGGGCGGCACCGTTTCGACGCTAGGCGCGCTCGCCGCGCACGGGCGCAACAACTCGCTCTCAGGCTTCGTCAGATAGACCCAGTGCGCCCAGTCGCCCGGCCGCAGAACCACTCCTTGAGCATTATAGGCTTATTTTTGAGGCAACGCCGGGGCCTACCCGTCCCTTGAGGGGAAAGCCTTCCCCTACGTCCGAGCCCGCCGTCTCGGCCGACCCCTTCTGCGGGGCGGCTGCCCCGCAACGCCCTGCTGAGAGTGAGAGCGTGGATCGGTTTTCTGTGACGGGTTGAAGGTTGGAGAAGAGGTCTCCGACGCCCGTCATGGAGATTGGTTCCATGAATATGCAGGTCCTCGATGCACGCCGTGACACCAGCGGCGGTTACAAGGTCGATGTCGGTCGTGGCGAGCGGATCGGCCGTGTCTCGTCGGAGTGGTTCTCGCGTCCGGCCGACGAGCGCTACCTCTCCTTGTCGGAGTTGGCCCACACGGTCCGTGACCGCACCGAACGTAGCCGGACGCGGGTGGTGGAGAGCGCGCTCATCCATGTCGAGGCGAACCGCAACGATTCAGAGCGGCTGGCCCTGATCCTGCCGGGCACGGATGCGGCAATCGCGCCAACACACTGGTCCTTCGGTCAGCTCGCCAGCCTGGTCGGCGCCCCCGCCGCCTATCTTCGGCAGCTCCCAGCCGCGCTTGCCGCCATCAACCTGCAGTACGGCCTGACCTCCAATCGGGCCGAGCAGATCAAGACGTTCGAAACCGACAACGGCCGCGTCGAACTGCGCGCCGTCACCGGCCCGGATTATGGCCGGATCTTCGACCACGAACTGGTCGAGGCCGTGCAGCGCATCGCCGGCAACGGCACAGGCGACACACGCTGGAAGGTCCCGGGCGTGCTCGACTGGTCGACCGGCATCTACAATCCGCGCGTCGACATCACCAAGGATACGACCACGCTCTATGCCTCCGACCGTGACGTTTTCCTGTTCCTGGTCGACGATCTGAATCCGATCGAAGCTGGCCGCCTGCCTGACGGCTCGCCCGACTTATATTTCCGCGGCTTCTACTGCTGGAATTCCGAGGTCGGTGCCAAGACGCTCGGCATGGCGAGCTTCTATCTCCGCGCGGTTTGCCAGAATCGCAATTTGTGGGGCGTGGAAGATTTCGAGGAAATCACCATCCGCCACTCCAAATATGCAGCCAATCGCTTCGCGCACGAGGCGGCCCCGGCGCTGCTGAACTTCGCGAACTCCTCGCCTCTGCCGTTCGTCAACGGCATCAAGGCCGCCCGCGAACGGATCGTCGCCAGAACGGACGAGGACCGCACCGACTTCCTGCGTCGGCGCGGCTTCTCCAAGGCCGAGACCGGCAAGATCATCGACAGGGTGCTGGCCGAGGAAGGCCGTCCGCCTGAGTCCGTCTTCGACTTCGTGCAGGGCATCACCGCCGTCGCGCGCGACAAGCCCCATCAGGACGCCCGCCTCGACATGGAGGGCAAGGCCAAGAAGCTGCTCGATCGAGCTGCCTGATTTCCGCGAAGCCGGGGATGCGGTTTCCCATGTCTCCGGCTTTGCGCTTCCGTGCCTTTCTGGTTCGCCGGTCCGTGGCGCTGCCCCCTTTAGAGGAAGAGGGCGGCGCTTCGCTCAGTGACGGGTTGGAGGTTGAGAGAGAGTCTCTCGGCCGCCCGTCGCGGAGTAAATCCCGATGGCTACTGCCGTTCAGAAGATCATCCTGTCGTCCTCGCGCGACATCCCCTTCAACAAGCTGGTGCTCAGCCAGTCCAACGTCCGGCGCGTGAAGGCCGGTGTCTCGATCGAGGACCTCGCGGCCTCGATCGCTCGTCGCGGCCTGATCCAGAGCCTCAGCGTCTTCCCCGTCGTTGACGCCGAAGGCAACGAGACCGGCATGTTCGAGGTGCCCGCCGGCGGCCGCCGCTTCCGCGCGCTCGAACTGCTGGTGAAGCAGAAGCGTCTCGCCAAGGTCGCGCCCGTCCCCTGCGTGGTCCGCGATCGCGACGGCGCCATCCTCCCCGAGGAGGTGTCGCTCGCCGAGAACATCGAGCGCGCTGCGCTCCATCCGCTCGATCAGTTTCGCGCCTTCCACGACATGCTGACCAAGGGCATGACCGAGGAGGAGATCGCCGCGGCATTCTTCGTGCCCGTCAACGTGGTCAAGCAGCGGCTGCGCCTCGCAACCGTGTCGCCCACCCTGCACGACGTCTATGCCGACGACGGCATGACGCTGGAGCAGCTCATGGCTTTCACCGTCTCCGACGACCACGAGCGTCAGACCCAGGTCTGGGACGCGATCAAGGACGCCTGGTCGAAGGAGCCCTATCAGATCCGGCGCATGCTGACCGAAACCACGGTGCGCGCCTCAGACAAGCGCGCCGTCTTCCTTGGCACCGAAGCCTATGAGGCGGCCGGAGGGATCGTCATGCGCGATCTGTTCCAGGCCGACGATGGCGGCTGGCTGCAGGACGTCGGGCTTCTCGATCGACTCGTCGCCGAGAAGCTGAAGGCCGAGGCCGAGGCGATCGCCGCCGAGGGCTGGAAGTGGATCGAGGTCGCGGTCAGTTTCCCCTACGACGCCGTGCGCGGTCTGCGGGAAATCCCCGGCACGCCAATCGATCTGACGGCCGAGGAACAGGCGACCATCGACGCGCTCACCGCCGAGCAGGCCAGGCTCGAAGCGGAATATCAAGACGCCGACGAACTGCCCGACCAGGTCGACGAGCGTATGGGCGAGATCGAGACGGCTCTGGCCGCCTTCGACGATCGCCCCGAGCACTTCGAGCCGGCAGACATCGCCATCGCTGGCGTCTTCGTCAGCATCGACGCCAACGGATCGCTTTCGGTCGATCGCGGCTTCGTCCGGCCCGAGGATGTCCCTCAGGTCCGGACCGATGGCGAGGAGGGATCGGAGACGGACACCGAATCCGTCGACGCCGATCGCCCATCAGTGCAACGCGCCGTCATCACCATCGGCGGCCAACCTGCCGAGTCCGATGACGACGATGAGGACGACGGGATCAAGCCGCTGCCCGAACGCCTCGTGATCGAACTGACCGCCTACCGAACCCTCGCGCTGCGCAACGCCGTGGCGGAAAACCCTCACATCGCCATGACGGCGCTTCTTCACAAGCTGATCTCGGACAACTTCATGACCCGCATGTATACGGGCGCCATGGAAGCCGGGGTGAAGCACGTCTTCTTCCCGGTTCAGGACGAGACGCTGAAGGACAGCCCCTCCGCGCGGGCCGTGCAGGAGCGTCACGAAGCCTGGGCCGCCGACATCCCGAAGGACGATGACGCCCTCTGGAACTGGCTCGCCGCGCTTGACGATGCCAGCCGCATGGCTCTGGTAGCGCATTGCGTCAGCTATGGCGTGAACGCGCTCTACGAGCGGCCGAACCCGCACAGCGCGGGCGGCGTGTCGCAGCACACGCTCGACATGAGGCTTGCGCAGGCCGACCGGCTGACGCGGGCGACCGGGCTCGACATCGTCGAAGCCGGCTGGCGCCCGACCTTCGGCAACTACCTCAACCGTGTCACCAAGCCGCGCATCCTCGAAGCCGTCCGCGAAGGCGCCGGCGAGCGAGCCGCCGAGCTGATCGGTCATCTGAAAAAGGGCGACATGGCAAAGGAGGCCGAGCGTCTCCTGGCCGATAGCAGTTGGCTGCCCGAGCCGCTTCGGCTTGCCGGCATTGACGGCGATCCCGCATCGGACGCGGACGGTGGCGGCGAAACCGAGGGGGCCGAGCTGCCTGACTTCCTCAGCGCCGACGACGAGTCGGAAACGCCTGCCGATGGCGAGGACGACGAACGTCGCCTCGTCGCCGCCGAATAAGCGGCTCGCGGGGCGGCTTCGGCCGCTCCGCACCTCTCCCCCAAATCGAAGGAGCGTTCACATGGTGCAATCCAGCCCCGCGCCGATCCGGCGCGTCGTCTTCCAGTATTTCGTGCCGGTCCACGTCGAGGTCGAAGATGGCCTCGTTTCGCGAGTGACCGTCATCGATGAGACGCCCGTCCGCGACCCTATCGTGGTCGAGGGCGATCCCGAATACCTCACCCAGGCCGTGGCGGCCGCTGACGACGGCCAATCTGGCCGTCCTGGCAGTTCGGCTACTAGCCCCCCCCTCCCAGCCACGACCCGATTGCCCCGAGCCCGGCCCAGCGCCGGGCTCTTTTCGTTTCAGGAGCCCGACATGCCCGATTATCTCACCCGTTTCTCCTGCCTGCTCGACGTCGGCTCGGTCGCCAATGTCGCGCGGGCTTTCGACATCTACACCGCGCTGATGGCCGAGAACGGTCGCGAGGAGCCGCCCACCGAGCCGTTCCTGCTCTCGCTGACGCCCGAGCACGGCGCGACGCGACTTTGGCTTCGTGACCCCGGCACCGCCGATCCGCAGTTGCTGATCACCTTCGTCATGCGCTGCGCCGAAACCTTCGCGCTCACCGGCACCTGGGGGTTTCAGTGGGCCGGCATTGCCTCGGACCCTGTCGTCGACGGCTTCTCCGGCGGCGCCCATCTGCTCGATCTCGGCACAGGCCGCACGATCGAATGGATGAGCACCCGCCGCTGGCTCGCTGAGGGAGGTGCGCGATGATTCCCGATCACACGCGCGCCAACTTCCAGACCCTGCTGCGCGCCGCGGAAAGCGGCGACCTGGCGCTGATGGAATGCACCGACGCCGCAACCGGCGAGCCGCGTTATGTCATCTGTGCGGTCGGCCGTGACGGTGGCGACTATATGTTCACGCCGTTTGGCCACCTGGCAGACGGTAATCCCTATGACGCTTACCTTCCGCCCAATACTGGCGGCGAAATGGCCGCCTGATCCTACCAGACGGCCACTTCCCACTGACCGTTGACGCGAGCAAAGCCGACCGGCCGGTTCTGGGGCGTGGCGTTCGCCCTGGTCGTGTCCATCGTGAGCTGCGTCATGCACGTCACGCCAGGCCCGACACCACCCGGCGAACAATCACCGAGCTTGAGCGTCGCATTGGCCAGCGACGTCCCCGTGAAGAGGCGATGCCGGCGGACGGCTGCGATGGCCTCTTCTTCTGTCGGCTGCGCCACGCCCGCGACCGCGGCGGCTGATGCGCCGCCGGGCGCGATCACCGGGCGGAGCGCGAATCCCGCCCCAAAGCCCACCACGAGGCATCCTGCGGCCACCATGCCGATCACACTTCCCTTCATCACCTTCTCCCTCCGGCGCCTCGCTAGGTCGGGCGGACATGCGTCTCCGATCGCCGAGGCCGCGCTTCGCCATGTGCTGGATGAAGGAGTGTAGCGCCGCGCATCCCACCTCGGAAGTCCGCGCGATCAGGCGGTCATGCCGCGCGCCAGAGTGAGAGGACGGCCGGGACGGGTTCGAGCCGGTCCGGTCGAGAGAGAGCGCCGCCGGCCCATGCCCGACATTATAAACACCACCGACGATTCCCCAGCGCGCGCCGTGGCCCTCGTACCGGAGGCTCGCCGGATGGACTTTCTGCCGCTGCTCTTCGGCCGCCAGCATGTCCTTGTGGCAGAGATGACCGTCTATCATCTGATGGAGCGCCTGAGCCCGCTCGATTATCGTGGCGGTCTCTGGGACTTCTATGAGCGCGACGGGAGGCCGTTATACCTCGCGCCAACCTCGAAGCCCCGCTTTCAGATCGTCTGCGACACCAATGGCTATGAGGGCGAGGTATCGGCCGACGCCGCCGGCATCATCGCGACGCTTTTCGCCTTCTCCCATCTCTCCTTCAAGTATCCGGTCGACGCGATGTCGGAAGGATATGGCCGCCTCTACGACTACGCCGCTGACCATCCGGAATCCGCCGAAATCTTCCAGGCGATCGACTGAATTGGGCTCGTCTTCCCCTCAGCGCCCGGCCTCAAGGTCGGGCGTTTTTTTATGTCGGCGGACGAGAGGAAGAGGACGGCCGCGACGGGTCGAGTCCCGGCGGTTGAGAGAGAGCGCCGTCCGGGCTTGTCCCTTCCACTGTCCCGAGGTTCTTCCCATGAACATTCTGTCTCCCGTGGCCCTCCCGGCCGCACCCGTCCCCCGTGCGTCCCCGATCCTCGCCGTGGCGCACCAGCTTCTCGATCATCTCGAACGCGGCCAGCGCGTCGACGCCGCGATCCTCCGTGCTGCGATGGAAGCAGCCTTCGGCGCATCCGACACCAGCGGCGTCTGGGACTGGAAGGCGGCCTATGAGGCATGCGAAGTCGCGACAGTTCTCTTCCTGCGCAAATACGGAAAGGCGCTTTTCCGCAAAGCCGCATCTCCGGCTGCACGACTTTCCGCGGTCACGAAGATCGCCGGGCTCCTGCCGACACATACGCGGCGCTCGGAAGAATCGCAGGCGCTCCAGCAGTTCTCGACGCCGGCGCCGCTCGGTCTCGCCGCCGTGGCGGCCGCCTCCATTGCTGCTGGCGACATCGTGCTGGAGCCGTCGGCTGGCACCGGCCTGCTCGCCATCCTGGCCGAGATATCAGGCGGAACGCTCCTCCTCAACGAGCTGGCCGAAACCCGCGCCGATCTGCTCGCTGCGCTGTTTCCGGCCGTTGCCGTCACGCGCTTCGACGCCGCCCAGATCAACGATCATCTCGCGCCGGGCGCCACCCCCTCCGTCGTGCTTATGAACCCGCCATTCTCCGTCATGGCAAACGTCTCCGGCCGCGTGGCCGACGCCGCTTATCGCCATGTCGCTTCGGCACTGGCCCGGCTCGCCGATGGCGGGCGGCTGGTGGCGATCACCGGCGCCAACTTCAGCCCCGACCATCCGGCTTGGGCAGCGGCCTTCGTCCGGCTCCAGGAGCGTGGCCGCGTCGTCTTCACTGCGGCCGTGGACGGCTCGGTCTATGCCAAGCATGGCACGACCATCGACACCCGGCTGACGGTTATCGACAAGCTTCCGGCCGACGATCGCGAGGCGTTTCCCTCTTCGCCTGGTATCTCGGCCGACATCGCCACGCTGCTCGGCTGGATCGAGACGCAGGTTCCGCAGCGCCTGACCGCGGCCCTCCCGCCGGTTGCAACCTCGGCATTCGCCGCGACGCCCCGGACTGTTCGCGGATACCTCGCCCGCACCACCGCTGCACGTCCCGCCACGCCGGCGTCCATCGAGCCCGAAGGCGTCCAACTCGCCTATGAGACCGTGGACTGGACGCCCGCCGAAGACGGCCGGATCACCGACGCGATCTATGAAGAATACGGATTGCAGGCGATCCGCATTCCCGGCGCGCAGGCCCATCCGACCAAGCTTGTGCAATCCGTGGCGATGGCGTCGGTCGCGCCGCCCAAGCCGAGCTACCGGCCCCGGCTGCCCGCCAACATCGTCTCGGATGGCCTTCTCTCCGACGCCCAGCTCGAAACCGTCATCTACGCCGGCGAGGCACATGCCGACTTCCTCGCCGGTTCGTGGACGCTCGACGAAACCTTCGACGTCGTCTCGGCCGCGCCCGACGATGCGCCGAACGCCGTGCGCTTCCGCCGCGGCTTCATGCTCGGCGACGGCACCGGCGCCGGCAAAGGTCGCCAATCGGCCGGCATCATCCTCGACAACTGGATGCAGGGCCGTCGCAAGGCGGTGTGGATCTCGAAATCCGACAAGCTGCTGGAGGACGCCCAGCGCGACTGGTCGGCCCTCGGCATGGAGCGCCTGCTGGTCACGCCGCTGTCGCGCTTCCCGCAGGGGAAGGACATTACCCTCTCCGAAGCCGTCCTATTCACCACCTATGCCACGCTACGGTCCGACGACCGCGGCGAGAAGCTTTCCCGCGTCAAGCAGATCGTCGAATGGTTGGGCTCCGACTTCGACGGAGTGATCATTTTCGACGAGAGCCATGCCATGCAGAACGCCGCTGGCGGCAAGGGAGAACGCGGCGACATCGCCGCCTCGCAGCAGGGCCGCGCGGGCCTACGGCTCCAGCACGCCCTGCCGAATGCGCGCGTCGTCTATGTCTCGGCGACCGGCGCGACCACCGTCCACAATCTCGCCTACGCTCAGCGCCTCGGTCTCTGGGGCGGCGAGGACTTCCCGTTCTCGACCCGCGCCGAATTCGTCGAGGCGATCGAGGATGGCGGCGTCGCGGCGATGGAGGTGCTGGCCCGCGACCTGCGCTCGCTCGGTCTCTACACCGCACGGTCGCTCTCCTATGACGGCGTCGAATACGAGCTGGTCGAGCACCAGCTCACTGCCGAGCAGACCGGCATCTACGACGCCTATGCCGGGGCCTTCGCTGTCATCCATAACAATCTCGACGCGGCGATGCAGGCCGCCAACATCACCGGCGACGGCGGTACGTTGAACCGCCAGGCCAAGTCCGCGGCCCGCTCGGCCTTCGAATCCGCCAAGCAGCGCTTCTTCGGCCATCTGCTGACCTCGATGAAGACGCCGACCCTGATCCGCTCGATCGAGCAGGACCTGGTCGACGGCCATGCGGCCGTAATCCAGATCGTGTCGACCGGCGAAGCCCTGATGGAGCGCCGCCTGGCGGAGATTCCCACCGAGGAATGGAACGACGTCCGGGTGGACATCACCCCGCGCGAATACGTTCTGGATTATCTCGCCCATTCCTTCCCGGTGCATCTCTACGAGCCGTTCACCGACAGCGAGGGCAACCTGTCGTCGCGACCGGTGTTTCGCGACGGCCAGCCGGTCGAGAGCCGCGACGCCGTTGCCCGTCGAGACCGTTTGATCGAGAGGCTCGCTTCGCTGCCGCCGGTCCCCGGCGCGCTCGACCAGATCGTCCAGCGCTTCGGCACCGATGTCGTAGCAGAGGTGACGGGACGTTCGCGCCGCATCGTCCGCAAGTCGGGTGCCGACTCCATGACCAGCCCCGGCAGCATCGACCGCCTCGCGGTGGAGAACCGCGCCGCCTCGGCCAATCTGGCCGAGACGCAGGCGTTCATGGATGATCAGAAACGCATTCTGATCTTCTCCGACGCCGGCGGCACCGGGCGCAGCTACCACGCCGATCTGTCGGCGCGGAACCAGCGACTGCGCGTCCACTATCTGCTGGAGCCGGGCTGGAAGGCCGACGCCGCCATTCAGGGCCTGGGCCGCACCAACCGGACCAACCAGGCGCAACCACCGCTGTTCCGGCCGATTTCGACGGACGTGAAGGCGGAAAAGCGGTTCCTGTCGACCATCGCCCGCCGCCTCGACACCTTGGGCGCCATCACGCGCGGCCAGCGCCAGACCGGCGGCCAAGGCCTGTTCCGGCCCGAGGACAATCTGGAAAGCCACTACGCCCGCGACGCGCTGCGGCAGCTCTACCTGCTGCTGGTGCGCGGCAAGGTCGAGGGGTGCTCGCTCCAGATGTTCGAGGATGCCACCGGCCTGTCGCTGATGGATTCCACCGGCTTCAAGGATGAGTTGCCGCCGATCACAACCTTCCTCAACCGCCTGCTGGCGCTGACCATCGAACTTCAGGGCATCCTGTTCACCGCGTTCGAGCGGCTGCTGAACGCCAAGATCGAAGGCGCCATCGCTTCCGGCAGCTACGACGTCGGGCTGGAGACGCTCCAGGCCGAGAGCTTCATCGTCACCGATCGCCGGACGATCCACGTTCATCCCGGCACCGGGGCCGAGGCCCGACTGCTGACCATCACCCAGCGCCAGCGCAACCGTCCCGTGACGCTAGCCGAGGCGCTCGACCATCTCGATGACCCGGGCGCGAGGCTGCTGATCAACGAGCGCTCGGGCCGCGCCGCCGTGCAGATACCGACCACCAGCATCATGCTGGACGATGGCGAGATCGAACGGCGGGTCCGGCTGATCCGGCCGATGGAGGCGCACAACGTCCCCATCAGGATGATGGACGAGACCCATTGGGTGCAGGCGGAGCAGATCGCCTTCACTGCGGCATGGGATGCCGAGGCCGCCGAGGTGCCGGAATATGCCGATAGCACCATCCATGTCGTCAGCGGGCTGTTGCTGCCAATCTGGAAGCGGCTGCCGAACGAGTCGACGCGGGTCTATCGACTCCAGACCGACGACGGCGAGCGCATCGTCGGCCGCCGCGTTTCCCCCGCATGGGTCGCCAGCGCACTCGCCACCGGAACGTCGACCCTGACGCCGGACGACGCCTTCATGGCGCTGATGGACGGCAAGACCATCCTCGACCTGACCGAGGGTCTTCAGCTTCGCCGCGTCCGGGTCATGGGCGCCAACCGCATCGAGCTGTCGGGCTTCACCGACGCCATGCGCGATCGCCTGCGGGCCTATGGCCTGTTCCATGAGATCATCTCGTGGAAGCTGCGGATGTTCGTGCCGGCCGACACGACCGGCGCCGCGATCCTGACCAAGGTGCTGGAGCGCTACCCGATCGAGCGCATCGGCGAGCGGGAGGCGGCGTGATGGCTCGGCAGGACGCCTCCGAACTGGCAATCCGTCTCGGTCGGCAGGCAGAGGCGGTGTGCCGTCATTATCTCTCCGCCGGTCATCGCGAGGGCCGCTACTGGCTGGTCGGCGATGTCCGCAACACGCCCGGCCGCTCGATGTTCGTGCGACTGAAGGGTGGCGAAACCGGCAAGGGCGCCGCCGGCAAATGGACCGACGCCGCCACCGGCGAGCATGGCGATCTCCTCGACGTCATCCGCGAGAGCTGCGGCCTGGTGGACTTCAAGGACGTTGCCGATGAGGCGCGCGCCTTTCTGTCGATGCCATGTCCCGAACCGGATCGTCCGCATGACGGCGAGCGCAAGACACCGGCACCATCCGGATCACCGGAAGCGGCACGGCGGCTCTTTGCCATGGCGCAGCCGATCTCAGGCACGCTCGTAAAGACGTATCTCCGCACACGCGGCATTACGGATTTGCACGGAACCGGAAGCCTACGCTTCCATCCTCGCTGCTACTACCGGCCTGACGAGCATTCCCCGACCGAGACCTGGCCGGCGATGGTCGCATCGGTCACCGATCTCGCCGGGCATCAGACCGGCGCGCATCGCACCTGGCTCGCACCGAACGGCTCGGGCAAAGCCCCGATCGACACGCCGAGACGGGCGATGGGCGACCTCATCGGGCACGCCGTTCGCTTCGGTGTGGCGGGCGACGTGATGGCGGCGGGCGAAGGCATCGAGACGATGCTGTCGCTCAGGATGGCGCTGCCCACCATGCCGATGGCGGCGGCGCTCTCGGCGGCACATCTCTCGGCCATCCTGTTCCCCGACGCGCTGCGACGGCTCTACATCGCCCGCGACAATGATCCGGCCGGCGACAGTGCGATGACGACGTTGATCGAACGGGCGAACGCGGCCGGGATCGAGGCGGTCGTGGTGTCTCCGAGCCTGGGCGACTTCAACGAGGATCTCCGTCTCGCTGGTCTGGACAGCCTCCGGGCAGCGGCACGGGTGCAGATCGCGCCCCAGGACGTCGCACGCTTCATGGCGCTGGCGGCATAAGCCGCAAGGAGAATGCAGACGGCGGGAGCGCCGTCGTCGGCATCGCTCGGATGCTCCCCAGATCGGAGAGAACCGCGCCCCGGCCTTCGAGAGGGCGATCGGCCAGCAAACGGCCCGGACCCGCAATGCCTGCGGCGGACTATTTTCCGGCGCGGCCAGAGGCCGCTTTCCATCGCGAGGCAAAATAGCCCGCCTTCGTCATCCTCCGCTATGCTCCGGCCCTCCGCTTCGCTGCGGGTGCAGGTCCGGCCCGCCCGCCGGCTTTCGTCGCCATGAAGGCCGCGAGGGTCGCGGTCGAACCGACGGAGCATCCCGATGAGCGAGCACGACGACTACGAACCGCATCACGCCTCTTCCCCCACCGACCATGTCCTCAGCGAACTCCAGCTCTACGGCTACCGTCCCTTCACGGATGAACCCGATCCCCGACCACTTCCGGAGGGCGACCATGTCGCCGGCGCCATCGCCGATATCTTCGACGCCCTGATCGTCACCCTGGAGGACACCCGCCTCGAGCCCGACCTCGACGATCTCCTCTGGTCGACCGTCAACGTCTTCCACCGGGCCACCGACCGGATCGAGCGCGAGCTGGACGGCAACGAGCAGGCGCAGCGCCGCGGTCAGCGGGAACAGGACGGCAGCGAAGTGAAGGCTGTCGAGCTGGAACGCCTGACGGCCGAGGGCCAGACCATGATCGAACGCCGCAACGCCTTCGAGCTGATGCGCGACCAGGCCGCAGAACACTACGAGCGCCACACCGGATCGAACTGGCGACCGCGCAGCGGATCGATGGTCAACCACCGCAACCTGACCTCGGCGATGATCGATAGCCGGGACTTCCTCGCCGCCAAGAAGCGGGCCGACAATCAGGTGCTGCTGCCCGCCGGTCCGAAGATCGGCTTCACCGGCGGGCTCGACTTCAACGATCATCGCCTGATCTGGGCCAAGCTCGATCAGGTCCACGCCAAGCACCCCGACATGGTGCTGCTGCATGGCAAGTCGCCGAAGGGTGCCGAGAAGATCGCGGCCAAATGGGCCGACGCTCGCAAGGTGCCGCAGGTCGGCTTCGCCCCCGACTGGACGAAACATGCCAAGGCCGCACCGTTCAAGCGCAACGATCAGATGCTGGACGTCCTGCCGATCGGGGTCATCGTCTTCCCCGGCACCGGCATTCAGGACAATCTCGCCGACAAGGCGAGGAAGCTCGGCATCCCGCTGTTCGACTTCCGCCCGAAGGGAGGTGGCGCGTAAGCGCCGCCTCTCACAGCATCTCGGGTCGAAACAGCGATCTGCGGCTGATGACCTTGCCGGACACCACAAACACGCCATCGCCGGTGTAATGCAGCGTCTCGGGATGCTTTGGCGACGTGGCGACATGCGCCTTCACCACCTCGAAGATGAAGAAATTGTACTTGTCGACCAGCGCGTCGTCGTGAAGGCGGCATTCGAAGCTGGCATGGCATTCGCCGATCAACGGCGCTTCGACCTTGCTCGCCTCTTGCTGCGTGAGATTGAACTTGGCGAACTTGTCGATCTCGGCCCCCGACGTGTTGCCGATCCCCACCACGGTATCGGTCAGCGCCGTCGTCGGCAGGTTGACCACGCATTCCCGGCTTTCGCGGATCATGCGGTGGCTGTGATTGCCGCCGGAAATCATGAGGCCGACGAGTGACGGCGAAAACTCCAGGATGGTGTGCCAGCCGAGCGTCATAATGTTGGTCGCGCCCTGCCACTTTGATGACACCAGCACGATCGGACCGGGCTCCAGATAGCGCCGCACCTGGCTCACCGGGAAATCGCTCTTCTCGGGAAACTTCGTCACGGGCGTCCTCTTCGGCTGTTGCGCTTAGCATGACCATACCCGACCATGTCGGCAGCATCACGATCGGCAGCACGGCGACGATGCTTTGGCGCGAAGCATTGAACGGGCGATCCCATCGTGGCCCCGTCATGGCGGAAACCATCTCCCGCTTCCATTGCGCTGATCCTTGGTCCAGCCGCTGGCCTGACGCCATCAACCCATAATATGTGGAACGGCCCGCGGTGCAAGGATGCTTTTCAGTCGATTTCACCACATGAGGACGGTGCGGTCATATGTCCGGCCTTTCTGCGCGGCACATGACCGCTGGCCTCGATGAAGTCCGCGAAACAGGTGGCTGGATCAAGGGGGCGCGCTTTGTGCGCGTCACGGGTTTCGGCCTGTCCTGTTTCGGGATTTCGTCCCGTGGGTTCATCGTCTGCTTTGCACCTCGCTTCTGCCGGCCCTTGCCGGTCAGCTCGTATGGGCGGTCGGGATCCTTAAGCGGGAATCTCGTTCGCCCTTGTTTCCATTGGGTTGCGGTATACTCCACCTCTGGTCAACAAAGCCCAGATCATCCGCGCCGTCTTGTTGGCCAGCGCAACTGCCACGACCTTGAAAGGGCGTCTGCCGAGCAAGTCCTTCAGCCACGGCCGCGCCTTATCGTTAGTTCGCACATGGCGAAGGACGGATGCAGCTCCTGTCACAAGCAGCGAGCGCAACTCCGGATTGCCCATCTTCGAGATGCGCCCCAGACGCTCCTTGCCGCCGCTCGAGTGGGCCTTGGGTGTCAGTCCTATCCAGGCGGCAAAGTGGCGAGCCGATTTGAAGCCGCCGGGATCGGGAACGAGCGCTTTTACGGCCATCGCAATAATGGCCCCCACGCCGGGGATCGTCGCGAGTCGACGCATATCTGAGTCTTGCCTGGCTTGGACAACGATCTCACGTTCAAGTTTATCGATCCGCGCAGCCAAGAGTTCAATCTGGTCGACCATCTCTGTGAGAGCAAATCGCGCAGCCGGCGGCAAGCGGCTATCAGCCTCATCCCGTATGATGACGGCCAATGCTTTGACGTTGGCAATCCCGATTGGAGCGATGATGCCCAACTCGCCCATATGAGCGCGCAGGGCGTTGATCGCCTGGGTTCTCTGACGGACGAGCAATGCACGCGTCTTGAGCACCATCACGGCTGCCTGCTGCTCAGCCGTTTTGACCGGGACGAACCGCATGGTCTTTCGCGTTACGGCCTCGCTGATGGCCTCCGCATCGGCGGCATCTGTCTTCCCGCGTTTGACGAACGGCTTCACGTATTGAGGTGGCAGCAGTTTGACGTTGTGACCGAAGACCGCGATCTCTCGCGCCCAGTAGTGCGCACTCGCGCATGCTTCCATCCCAACCAGGCACGGCGGCAATTTCTCGAAAAAGCGCAGAACCTCGGCGCGGCGTAGCTTCCGGTTGAACAACGGCGCGCCGTCAGCGTCGGCGCCATGAACCTGAAAAACCTGTTTGGCCAAGTCCAGCCCGATAGTGGTAACATCTTTCACGGAACGGTCCCTCCTTGTGGCGTTTGCAACAACGACCACGTTAGCACTTTGATGCTGTCGGAGCGGGCCGTTCCACCTCATCAAGGGTCGGACTACGCAAAGCGTGCCGCCGCTCCGGCTTCGCCTGCGCGGTGATTGCGGCCATCGGCCGGACACATCGGGCGCCTGTCGCGCGGGAGATGGCCTCCCGCCTCCAAGACAGGAGCCGGTCACATGTCCCTCAATCAAGCTCACGCCTTCGCCTTCAGCCTCGCCACCACCCTCATGGTCTCGATCGTCATCTTCCAGGCCGGCGACGGCACCATGGGCGTCATGCCCGCAGCCGAATATGATGGCGAACTCGCCGCCATCGTTCACGAGGTCGATCCCTTCGCCCCGTAATAGCGGGCAAGGCGTCGCGGCCGCAAGCGGAAGTCCCATGGGATTTCCGCTCCCGTTCCGCCTTCTCTTCGGCTATACTGGCAACGCGCTGTGGTGGTGGTGGAGGCGCGACCGTCAGACCTTTATCTCACGGAGGACACCACCATGATCTTCATCGGCATCCTCTCCAGCATCGCCGCGATCGGCGCCCTCTGCTGGCTATTGTTCACGCTGGCTGTCTTCGCGCTGCCATTCTTCACGGGCGTCAGCGCCGGGACTTGGGCCTTTCAGACCGGCGCCGGTTGGCTCGGGGCTATCCTCGTCGGCCTCTCCACCGCCGCCCTGACGCTCGGCGTCGGGCAGTTCCTGCTCGCCTTCATCCGTCCGCTCTGGATACGGCTCGCGATCGCATTCGCTTTCGTCGCGCCTGCGGCGCTCGCCGGGTACCACGCGAGCCATGGCATCGTGAAGCACACCATGCCCTCCGACACCTGGCAGATCATCTTCTCCGTCATCGGGGCAATCGCCGTTGGCGTCACGGCGCTGATCCGGGTGACAGCAATGGCCGCGCCCGGGCCAACCGTCCAGAACGTCGCGCGCGCCTGACATCGTTGCCGGCGTCGCCAGGACGGTGGGTTGATGTCTTACGTGTCGCCCTCCTCGTCGACGGGGCCGTTTGCAATCGCGTTGATCGGATCGACGGCGAACCCAACTGACGCGCCATGCCCTCGTTGATAGTGCTTGGGTGCAATGCCGTGACAGCGCGCCCGACGGTGCGAGTGCCGAGAGGGGCGATCTCGTGGGCGACGGGCAGGACTAGGCGGAACGTAGGGTCTGGCAGAGCTGATTTGAACCGCGGTGTCAGGCATCGTCACGGTCCATCGGTTCGGGATGGTTGCCACGTTCTCCTGTGATGCGTCTCTGTCAGGTCGACCGCTCCAAAACGGCCTCTTCAATGGGCTGATCTGGCCGAAGGTCGGCTGCGCCTCGATCGCCTATGCCGCAACAGCGGCGTCGAAACTTTCTTCCCCTGCCGGCTGCGCCGTCATTCCTCGCGAGCCAAGAAATCCCCTCCTTTGCTGTCAGGCCCCTGCGGGGTGCGCCGTCAATCGCCTCCGGCCTGTCGATCGCCATCGAGGCCGCAATGGTGCGGGCTCGGAACAGAGTTCAAGGAGAACTACCATGGCGACCATCGGCACCTTCAAGAAGACCGGCAACAACGAGTACACCGGCGAAATCGTCACCCTCAGCCTGCAGACCAAGAACGTCCGCATCGTCTCCGAGGCCCGCGCTACCGGAGAGAACGCCCCCAGCCACCGCGTCTTCGTCGGCCGCGCCGAGATCGGCGCCGCCTGGTCCAAGACCTCCAACGAGGGGCGCGCCTATCTGGGCCTGAAGCTCGACGATCCCAGCTTCAATGCCCCGATCTACGCCAACCTCTTCGACGACGAGGAAGGCGAAGGCTTCAGCCTCATCTGGTCCCGCCCTAGCGGCCGCCGCAACGGCGAGTAAGGCCAGCGCGACGCCCCGCCCGGACAATCCGGGCGGGGCCAAACGCCTGACGGTGGAGCGAATCACCTCTGGTTCTGGACACCGGAATCGCGCCCGCTAAAGCCAGAACCGCTGGTCTTTTCCAGCAAGAACGACTATTATAGCCGTAGTTCTGGCGTACGCGTAGGTCCGAGTGGGAGGTGATCATGCATGATCACCGCCCGACAATCACGGGCCGCACGCGCGTTGCTCGGCTGGACACAGGAGACGCTCGCTGACAAGGCCCGGGTATCACTGACCGCGTTGAAGCGCCTTGAATCCGACAGCGGGCTCGAGGTGTATGAATCAACACGCGATCAGGTCCGTCGAGCCTTTGAAGGTGGTGGCATCGTCCTGCTCAACTCCGGCCAAAGCGTGGGAGTGATGCTGGTTGGTGACAAGGACAACCCTTGACGACTTTTTCGGGCGAACCCGCCCGACCATCCTGATTTTGCGTCAAACCGCGGCGGTGTGGCGCGGGATATCATTACGGTTAACAAACCGCTCCAAATTGGATACGAATGACTCGTGGGGCTCATCGTGACCAACGCAGAATATCTGGACGAACCGCCGCTCGGCGCGGCGCTCACCGCCTATGACCAGGCGCATCTGAAGCTGTACCTGAGGCTGCTCGACGCCGAGGTGGACGGCGCGACCTGGGAGGAAGTCGTGGAGCTTCTCTTCGGCCTCGATCCCGCAGCGGACCCCAACCGCGCAGCGAAAATTCATGCCGCTCACCTCGCTCGCGCGAAATGGATGACCGAAAACGGCTTTTGCGAGCTTCTCGGCCCCCGCCTCCATTGAGGTGATGCAGAACCTGCATCACGTTGATCCGACTTCGTTCTTCCCACGCCACGCTCAACTTGGGATCGTGACCGCTGCTTGACTCGCGTTGCGTCATAATTTCGCGGAGGCGGTGGAGGATGTCCGAAGATGAAAGTTGGCGGTCTGAGACCGCCTACAACTATATCGACAATCTAACTCCGGGTGACCTTGCCTGGGAATTCCTGCGCCGAAACCCCGACTACCGGAAAGCCTATCAAGAGCTTGTGTCCAGCGGCCGACTCTCACTCGAAACGGCCGAAGAATTTGCGAACCTATGGGGGTTGCGATTTCGGCGCCGACCCTCTCATCGCGGCTCATGCCCAGCAGATTTTTTGGACCCCTCAAGTCGATCCGTCGGCAATAATGTTCGCCGCAGGTCCGCGCCCTGAAGGGTTTTCCATCACTGCCGACGAGTTACGCCTCCGTACCATATTCCAGCACGACCCTGCTCATCTCAGGCTCGATATCCGCGGCGAGCAGTATGACGTCACGCTCGCAGACCCGCAGGACGAGAACCCGCTCGCGGCGATGGTCATGTTCGATGCCCTCACACCGGATCGACAGACCGCGCTTACCCGGTTCTGGAGCGCGATCAAAGGCAAGCGCGTCCCGAACGACCCTCGAATGACGCCGCAGCGCCGCGAGCGCGCGCGCCAAATGCTGCGTGCGGTCGATGGACGTCGTGCCGGCGCGACATATCGATCGATCGGGGAGGTTCTGTTCCCTGGTCATAGAATCGACGCCGCCTCCTGGGCCGGGGACGCGCTGCGCGAAATCACGATCCGGCTGGCGCGCGACGGCGTGAAACTCGTTGAAGGCGGCTACCGCTCCCTCCTGCACCGACCCCGCCGATCATAGCCCGCCATCGACCGCCTGCGGCGTGTCGAAACTAGATTCCTATCTCCGACATCGTCCGACCCACCGCCTTCACGCCACCGTGCTCTCGAACCGCCGCCTGACGGCAGCGGCCCCCGATGAGACCACGGAGGCTCGACAATGGCCGATACGACCGCCGGCATCCCGCCACGCTACCTGCGCACGCAGGAGGCCGCTCGCTTCCTCGGACTGTCCGAGCGCACACTGGAGAAGCACCGCACCTACGGCACCGGCCCGTCTTACAGGAAGCTCGGCGGCCGAGTCGTCTACGCCATAGAGGATCTCCAGACGTGGGCCGATCGCGGCCTCGTCAGTTCGACCTCTGATCCGCGCGGCACGGTGCTCCCCGCCAAGCGGCAGGAGCCGTCGGATCGCCGCTTCGCCGGCCGCCAGCCGCGCTGAGACGACACGCCATGTCGTCCCGTCACACACAGCACGACGAGCGTGCGCAGCTCGATCTGTTCCGGGCGCTGCCCGGCGATCTCGCGCCGCGCGACGCGCAGGACCTCATGGCCTATCCGTTCTTCTCGCTTGCCAAGTCGAAGCGCCTGACGCCGATCGACTTCAAGGCGGGTTCGGTGAAAATCCGTGTCGAAGCCGTGCCCGAGCACGGCATGGCGACGATCTGGGACGCGGACGTTCTGATCTGGGCGGCCTCGCAAATCGTCGAGGCCCGTGACGTCGGCCTGCGCCCGTCACGCCTGATGGCGACCACGCCTTACGAGATTCTGAACTTCATTGGACGCGGTGTCTCGCTGCGCGATTACGACCGGCTTAAGGCCGCGCTCGACCGCCTCCAGTCCACCACCATAGCGACCTCAATCCGCCAGCCGACCGAGCGGCGGATGCACCGCTTCTCCTGGATCAACGAATGGAAGGAGCGAGCCGATCACCGCGGCCGCCCGCTCGGGCTCGAACTGATCGTGCCGGACTGGTTCTACGCCGCTGTCCTCGATGACGCGCTAGTCCTGACGATCGACCGCAACTATTTCAGGCTGACCGGCGGTCTGGAGCGCTGGCTCTACCGCCTCGTGCGCAAGCACGGCGGCAAGCAGGAACACGGCTGGAGCTTCGACTTCCCGCATCTCCACGCGAAGTCCGGCAGTCTCTCGCCGCTCAAGCATTTCGCCTACGACCTGCGCGACATCGTGCGCCGCCAGCCGCTGCCGGGCTATCGCCTGACCATCGAGCAGTGCCTCGGCGGCCCCGAAATCCTGTCCTTCGTACCCACCAATCCCGACGCGCTCGGCATCCCGCGCCGCCGTCGCCGCTCGACAACTCGACCTGGGGATAAGCTGTGAATCATCTCGTGCTATCAGGGACCGGCGCTATCGTGCCATCGGGGACCGGACTCTCGTGCTATCGGGGACCAGAATCGTCGATTCATCGCGCTGAATCAGCAGCTTGCGAGCCCCGTAACTTATCTAACCTAGATTCCTACGGAATCTTTCTAACGGACCCCGCTTTTTCGACCGCTGTGGACGAGTCCCCGATCGCCGGGAGACCGTCATGATCGTCGCGTTCCTCAACCAGAAGGGCGGCGTCGGAAAGACGACGCTCGCCCTCCATCTCGCCGGTGAATGGGCTCGGCATGGGCAGCGCGTCACGCTGATCGACGCCGACCCACAGGGATCGGCGCTCGACTGGTCACAGCAGCGCGGCCGGGAGGGATTGGAGCGGCTGTTCGGTGTTGTCGGCCTGGCTCGCGACACGCTCCACCGCGAAGCGCCGGAGCTGGCGCGCGACGTCGATCATGTCGTCATCGACGGACCGCCGCGTGTTGCCGGTCTTATGCGTTCGGCGCTGCTGGCTGCCGATCTTGTACTGATCCCGGTGCAGCCGTCACCGCTCGACGGCTGGGCGTCGGCCGAGATGCTGACGCTGCTCAGCGAAGCGCGGATCTATCGACCGGACCTCAAGGCGCGGTTCGTACTCAACCGCTGTGCAGCCCGCACGATCCTCGCCCGCGAAACCGCTGAGACGCTCGCGGAACACGATCCCCCGCCGCTCCTCACTACCATCGGTCAGCGCATCGCCTTCGCCGATGTCGTGCAGACGGGACGGCTCGCGGCCGAGCAGGACGATACATCGCCCGCCGCGCGGGAGATTGCCGCGCTCGCCGCCGAAGTCACGAGGATCGGGGCATGAGCGAGCGGTCCTCGAAACGCAGTTTCGCGTCCCGGCCGGCCGATCCGGAAAGCTGGATCAAGGCGCCAGACCGTCCATCGCCGCGCGCGGACCCCGCCGCCGAATTTACCGCCAGGCTGACGATCGACGTCACCGCCGACATGCGCGGCCGGATCAAGATTGCCGCCTTCCAGCGCGGACAGACGGTCGCCGAGATGCTGCGCGCGCTGTTCGAGCGCGAGTTCCCCACCAGCGAAGGAGAGCCGCGATGATCGGTGTCGCCGACCCGTCGCTGCGCAGCGGCTTGCCGCCAGCGCCAGCGGCCGATGCACTGACCCATGTCGAGTTGACGTGGGTCGAGAAGAAGATCGAATTCTGGATCAGGTTCGGCCGCGAGATCGCCGAACAGATCCTCGACCGCCGCCGACGCGTCGTGTCGTTCGCACCGGACAGTGTTTTCGCCTTCGTTCGCTGGACCTCCAACGACTACGGCACCGCACTTTCTCGGCTCGACATCGTGCGCGCCGTCGGTGCGGGCGAGCGCTGCCAGACTCTGCCATCCGTGCGCCCCGGCGGCGACATCCTGTTGCGCGCCGATGGCTGGCCGAAGGTCGAGCGCGTGCTCCAGCTCATCGATGCGATCGAGGCGCGGGGCATCGAAGCGATCGACGTTTCGCCCGATCACTGGCGACACGTTCACAACCGTCTGACGGCCGGTGAAACACCGCGCGCCTACGACGCGCAGCAGCATCGCGCCTTCCTCTTGCGCCGGAGGATCATGCCATGAGCCGCTTTGGATACGTCATGACGACGTACTTCGCGGTGATGCTGATGGGCGTCCTGTCGATCGTCTCCTTCGCGCCAAAGCTGATCTGGAATGCCTCCGCGAGCACGCCGATCGGCCTCTATGCGATCAGCGCCAGCGACGGATTGGAAGCGACCGACCTCGTCGCCGTAGCGGCGCCGGAGCCGATCGCCACGTTCCTTGCCGATGGCGGATATCTGCCACGCGGCGTGCCGCTGCTGAAGCGGGTGGCAGGCCTTCCCGGTCAACGTGTGTGCCGATCCGGCCGCACGATCACCGTCGACGGCCACGCCATCGGCGACGCGCTCGACCGTGATCGTCGGGGCCGCGAACTGCCGATCTGGCAGGGGTGTCGCGTCATCGCCGACGACGAGCTGTTCCTGATGAACTGGCAGGTCCGCGACAGCCTCGACGGCCGTTACTTCGGCACGCTCCCCGCCAGCTCGGTCATCGGCCGGGCCACCCCCCTCTACACCGACGAGGACGGCGATGACCGCTTCGTCTGGCGCGCGCCGACGCGGTGACGGCACGCCCATGTCCCCGTCCACCGCACAGCCAAGGAGAAACCCATGTCCCTCATCGGTCAATTCACGAGCGAAAATGACGGCTTCATCGGCCACCTAATGACGCTGACATTGCACCAGGACATCATCATCGTTCCGGCCGAACCGTCCGATGCCGAGAACGCGCCAGACTTCCGCGTCCATGTTCTCGACAGCATGAACAACGAAACCGGCGCGGAGATCGGTGCGGGCTGGAAGCGCACTGGCGAGAAGGCCGGCGACTACGTCTCGCTGCAGATCGACGATCCGACCTTCGGTCATCCGATCCGCGCTAACCTCTTCCAGTCCGCCGACGACAAGTCCGCCTGGGGCTTGCACTGGAATCGTCCGCCCAAGCGCGCAGAGCGGGACTGAACGATGTCGGTCCCGCTCCCCAAAGCTGTCGCCGGGCGGTCAAACACCGCCCGGCGCACAGTCCTCCTTCTCCTTTCCGGCCTTCTGCTTTCCGCACCGCTTTGCGCCAATGCGAATGCGCAGACGGTGTCCGCCGAGCGCCCCTCTCGCGTCGCTCCCTACGCCACATTCATCACCGAGGCCGCGCAACGCTTCGGCATTCCCGAGCACTGGATACGCGCCGTCATGCGCGTCGAAAGCGCTGGGGACGTGCGGGCGATCTCGTCGGCCGGCGCGATGGGCCTGATGCAAGTCATGCCCGCCACATGGGCTGATCTGCGCGCCCGTCACCGGCTCGGCGCGAATCCTTACGATCCACGCGACAACATTCTGGCAGGCGCCGCCTACCTGCGCGAGATGCACGACCGCTACGGTTCGCCGGGCTTTCTCGCGGCCTATAATGCTGGTCCCGGCCGCTATGAAGAGTATCTTGCTGGCCGTCCGTTGCCCGCTGAAACCCGCGCCTATGTCGCCGCGCTCGCGCCCATTATCGGCGGCGCAGACGCGCTTGCTCCCGTCACGGTCGCGGCCGCCGATCCCAACGCCTGGACGCGCTCGCCGCTGTTCATCGTGCAATCCGAGCGCGCCGCCACCGCTGTTTCGACGACCGGCGATAGCGCGTCGAATGAGACCCCGGCTGCAACTCCGGTGCGCGATGCCACAGCCATCGCTCCGCAATCCGCAGGCCTGTTTGTCGCCCGAAACGGCGATGGGGGGCCGCGATGACGGTGCTCGCAGTATTTCGTGGAATAGCGTGCTCTGGCGGAAGGATGGCGGTCCGAGGAGGGAGAGCAGGCAACACAACCGCACGATGGCGAGATAAAAGCGCGCGAGGTGCGGCTTGGTGCGGTCGTGTGTTTTCAGGGACTTATGGCGCATTGGCGCGAGGTGCGCCTGATCGGCGCAGCCTGCGCATCCGCCATTTCGCCAAGGATTACCGCGCGATTGCGCGAGGTGCGGGGCCTCGGCCATGAGCAGCGAGGACGATTTCCGCATCCGGCCAGGCCGCATCCGCTCGACCCGCGCGCAGCAGGCGCGACCCTTCATCGCCCAAGCGCTGGCGGCCGCGCAGCGCGCCGGCGGCAGCGTCTCGCGGTCCGGCACGATCAGTTCGGGCAACCGCTCGCGTTTCGGGCGCGGCCAGCGCGCGACGGTGCAGGCCAACCGGCTGCTCACCAGCCGATCGCGCAACACCGTAATCAAGACGCGCGTCGTCCGTCATAGCGCGCGGGCCACGCCGCTTTCCGCCCACCTTAGCTACCTGCGGCGCGAGGGTGTCACCCGGGATGGGGAGAAGGCGCGGCTGTTCGGTCCCGAGACCGAGGACGCCGATCCCAAGGCCTTCGCCGAGCGGACCCAGGATGATCGGCATCATTTCCGGTTCATCGTCTCGCCCGAGGACGCGACGGAGATGTCCGACCTCAAGACCTATGCCCGCGACCTGATGGGGCAGATGGAAAAGGATCTCGGCACCAAGCTCGACTGGGTCGGTGTCGATCACTGGAACACGGATAATCCGCACGTCCACATCATCCTGCGCGGGCGCACCGATGACGGCCAGGACCTCGTCATCTCGCGCGACTACATCAAGGAAGGCATGCGCGCCCGCGCGCAGGATCTCGCCACCCAAGAGTTGGGGCCGCGCACCGATCACGAGATACGCCGCAATCTCGAACGCCAGATCGAGTCGGAACGCTGGACCAATCTCGACCGCCAGCTTTCGCGCGACGCCTATCGCACCGGCGTCGTCGATCTCGCCCCGCATCCCGATCGCCAGCCCGACGAGTTCCACGCGATGAAGGTCGGCCGGCTGCGGAAGCTGGAGACGCTCGGCCTTGCGGATCAGGTCGGCCCCGGCCAATGGGTCGTATCGGAGAATGCCGAGGCGACGCTGCGCGAACTGGGCGAGCGCGGCGACATCATCAAACGCATTCATCGCGGCCTGACGGAACGCGGTATCGAGCGCGGCGCCGCCAGCTATGTGCTCGCCGGCGAGAGCCTCAACGATCCTGTCGTTGGCCGGCTGGTCGATCGTGGTCTCGACGATGAGCTGAAGGGCACCGCCTACGCCGTGGTCGATGGCACGGACGGACGGACCCATCATATCAAGCTGCCCGACCTCGACGCGGCCGGCGATAGCGCGCCGGGCTCGATCGTCGAGCTGCGCAAATTCGACGACGCGCAGGGACGCAGACGGGTCGCGCTCGCCATCCGCTCCGATCTCGACATCGAGAGGCAAGTCCATGCAACCGGCGCGACCTGGCTCGACCGGCAGGCGATCGCCCGTGAGCCCGTTCCGCTCGGCGGCGGCGGCTTCGGCGCCGAGGTGCGCCAGGCTATGGACCGCCGTGCCGACCATCTCGTTGGTCAAGGTCTCGCCGAGCGACAAACACGGGGCGTCAGCTTCTCACCCGGGCTGATCGAGATGCTGCGGCAGCGCGAGGTCGACGCCCTTGGCGAGAAGCTCGCGGCCGAGACCGGCCGACAATTCTCGAAGGCCGCAACGGGCGAGTATGTGGCGGGCACCTACCGGCAGCGCTTCGCGCTCGCGTCTGGCCGCTTCGCCATGATCGATGACGGCCTCGGATTCCAGCTCGTGCCCTGGTCGCCGTCCCTCGAACGCCAGGTCGGTCAGCACGTCTCCGGCGTGTCGCACGGCGCCGCTGGCGTCGACTGGAGCTTCGGCCGCAACCGCGGCCTCGGCATGTAGCCCAATCAAGAAAGGAGTGCCCGCCATGTCGGCGACCAAAATCCTCTGGGGCCAGATCCTCACCGTCGTCCTGATCGTGCTGATGACAACCTGGGCGGCGACGCAATGGACGGCCTATCGGCTCGGCTTCCAGCCACAGCTTGGACTTCCGTGGTTCGAACTGGCCGGTTGGCCGATCTACTATCCGCCAGCCTTCTTCTGGTGGTGGTACTTCTACGATGCCTATGCCCCGCCTATCTTCATCGAGGGCGCTTATATCGCCGCGTCAGGCGGCTTCATCTCCATCGCCGTCGCGATTGGCATGTCGGTCTGGCGGGCGCGTGAAGCCAAGAACGCCGAGACCTTCGGCTCCGCCCGATGGGCTGATGCCCGCGAAGTGAGCGCCGCCGGCCTGCTGGGCGTGGACGGCGTCGTCCTGGGGAAGTTCGATCGCGACTATCTCCGCCATGACGGTCCCGAGCATGTGCTATGCTTTGCACCCACACGGTCCGGCAAGGGCGTCGGCCTGGTCGTGCCGTCACTGCTGACCTGGCCGGGCTCCGCCATCGTCCATGACATCAAGGGGGAGAACTGGACGCTCACCGCCGGCTATCGCGCCCGCCATGGCCGCGTGCTGCTGTTCGATCCGACCAATACGAAGTCGGCGGCCTACAACCCGCTGCTCGAGGTGCGCCGGGGCGAGTGGGAGGTCCGCGACGTCCAGAACATCGCCGACATTCTGGTCGATCCCGAAGGTTCGCTGGAAAAGCGCAATCACTGGGAGAAGACCAGCCACGCGCTTCTGGTCGGCGCCATCCTTCACGTCCTCTACGCCGAGGCCGACAAGACGCTTGCCGGCGTCGCCGGCTTCCTCTCCGACCCGAAGCGGCCGATCGAGTCGACGCTCGCCGCCATGATGAAGACGGCGCATCTCGGCGAGGCCGGGCCACATCCCGTCATCGCGTCCGCCGCGCGCGAGCTGCTGAACAAATCCGACAATGAGCGGTCGGGCGTGCTGTCGACGGCCATGTCGTTCCTCGGCCTCTATCGCGATCCTGTTGTCGCCGAGGTCACGCGCCGCTGCGACTGGCGGATCGTCGATATCGTAGGCGGCAAGCATCCGACCACGCTCTACCTCGTGGTGCCACCGTCGGACATCAACCGGACCAAGCCGCTGATCCGTCTGATCCTCAATCAGATCGGCCGGCGTCTCACGGAGGATCTGAACGCGAAGAGCAACCGCCACCGGCTGCTGCTCATGCTCGACGAGTTTCCAGCCCTCGGCCGTCTCGACTTCTTCGAGAGCGCGCTCGCCTTCATGGCGGGATACGGCCTCAAAGCCTTCCTCATCGCGCAGTCGCTGAACCAGATCGAGAAGGCCTATGGGCCGAACAATTCGATCCTCGATAACTGCCATGTGCGCGTCAGCTTCGCGACCAATGACGAACGGACCGCCAAGCGTGTCTCGGACGCGCTCGGCACCGCGACCGAGATGCGCGCGATGAAGAACTATGCCGGTCATCGCCTGTCGCCCTGGCTCGGCCACATGATGGTCTCGCGCTCGGAAACAGCCCGGCAGCTGATGACGCCCGGCGAGATCATGCAGCTTCCGCCATCCGATGAAATCGTCATGGTCGCCGGCACCCCCCCGATCCGCGCGAAAAAGGCGCGATATTATGAGGATCGCCGGTTTCAGGAGCGCATCGTATCGCCGCCGAACCTGGTGAAGCCGGCAACGGCCCGACCGGACGACTGGAGCACGCTGCCCCTTCCGGCGACGCCGGCGGTCGCGATGGCCACCAGCGGCGGCAGATCGGAGGACGAGGATACGACCGACTCCGAGCGCCGGCATCAGCCGGAGCTGAGCCGCTCGAAACCCGTCGAGCCTAAGCAACCCATCGAAAACGAATTCGAGATCGATCCTCGCGACGACGCCGCCGATGAGGACGCCGCACGCCTCTCGCGCATGAATCAGACCATGCGCCAAGTGGCGCGCCAGGCGTCGCTCGATCCCGGCGACGGCATCGAGCTTTAGGAGGCATCATGGCAAAGCCTCCCAAAAAGCAGCGGCTATCTGTGTATCTCGAACCAGACGTCATGAGGGCGCTCGCCGCACATGCGGCGCGCCGCGATCAATCGCTTTCGCTGATCGCGGAAGCAGGCATCGCCTCCTTCCTGTCGCCTGACGCGGCCGAACGGCAGGAGGCGGCCACGACCAAACGGCTCGACCAGCTCGACCGGCGAATGGCGCGTATGGAGCGCGACCTTGGCATAGCCGTCGAAACGCTGGCTGTGTTCATCCGCTTCTGGCTGACGACGAATCCGCCACTGCCCGAGCCCGCCCAGGCCGCGGCGCGCGCGAAGGCCGGCGAGCGCTACGAGGCGTTCGTCACCGCGCTCGGCCGGCGACTCGCTCACGGACCGAAGCTTAGGCAAGAGATCTCCGAGGATATCGAGCCCACGAACGAAAGTTAGAAAACTCGGCGAGCAAGCCGCAGCGCAGCCGAATAGCTCGATTTGGAGGAAAGTGCTCGGCAGCTTTCGGTCAAGATTCGTGAGAACCTGCTGTTTCCTTGCCGGCCAACGTCAGACAACCATCAACCGGTCCGCTATGCGCCCGAAGGCGCCACTCGGCGGGTTCGGGTCCGGTCGCCGAAAACTGCCCCTCGTTCAGGAATTTCGCGCCCGGATGATGCGGCGTGCACTGGCGAGGTTGGCTATGAGTTCCGTCCGAGTCTGGCGTTCCTGCTTCCATGCGGGTTGACCCGGGCTGGTGCGCCAGGACTCGCTGAGCGGACTGTTGTCGACAGTGTCGAACCCGAATTGGTCGTACAGTCGCATTACGATCTCCACCGCGTCGGGAAAATCGCTCGAGGCCGAAAGCGCCAGACGGTCGGAGGAGTTGGCTGGTTTCCCCCAAGCGATGATCCGGGGAGCCTGGATGTGCGTGAAGGCCTTGACCACCTTCGATGCGGGAAGCTGCTCCTGACGCAGTTCGTGCTCCGTCTTTTCGCCCCGTTCGACGATCGGGTAATGGCCGTCGCGCCAGGCCATGTAGTTGTTCGTATCGATTACGACCTTCCCCGCAAGCTCAGTCGCGGGCATGTCGTTGACCAGCTTGAGAGGGACGGCCACCACGACGAACTCGCCCGCCGCGGCAGCGCCGGTGGCCGATGCCGCGCGTGCTGAAGGGCCTAGCTCTTCGATGAGCCTCTCCAACGTTTCGGGTCCTCGAGAATTGGCGATGACGACTTTGTAGCCGCTCGCGATGGCGGCGCGGGCGACGTGGCTGCCAACCTCGCCGGCGCCAATGATGCCGATGGTCGTCATAGCTGACTAGGCGCCGAACGCGCCGTCGATCGTGTGCATTGCCCCGGTCACGAAGCCCGCCTCCGGCCCCGCCAGCCAAGCCACCATCCCCGCCACTTCCTCGGGCCGCCCGTGCCGCTTGATGGCCATGAAGCTGTGCATCAGGTCTTTCATCGGGCCGTCTGCCGGGTTCGCATCCGTATCGATCGGCCCGGGCTGCACGATGTTGATGGTGATGCCGCGTGGCCCGAAATCCCGCGCCAGCCCCCGCGCCATTCCCTGCAGGGCGGACTTGCTCAGCGCATAGGAAGCCATGCCCGGGTTGGGCATACGATCGCCGTTCACGGAACCTATTACAATGATCCGCCCACCCTCCGGCATCCGCCGCGCCGCTTCTACCGAAGCGTGATAAGGGGCGTGGACGTTGATCCGAAATAGCCGATCGATTGCGTCTGGGTCCTGTTCCAGCGCATCGCCGAAGACGAGGATGCCAGAATTCACCACCAGCACGTCGAGCGGTCCGCTGTCCCGCACCCGCGCGATCACCGCATCCCGATCCGCGCTGTCTGTCAGGATCGCCGTGCTGCCCGTCTCGGCCGCCAGTCGCTCGGCCGCCTCACGCGATCCGGCATAGGTGAAGGTCACCACCGCACCCTCCGTCGCGAAGCGCCGGACGATTGCCGCCCCAATTCCTCGGCTACCGCCGAGCACCAGAACGGACTTTCCTTGAAACGCGGCCATCGGACCCTCCTTGAGCTTTAATGTAATATGCACTACATAAAGCGTCTGATGGTCACGTCAAGGAGTTTTGTAATAGTGACTACAAATACCTCTCGCCCGCGCGGCCGGCCCCGGCGCTTCGATCCCGAGGAGGCGGTCGCCACCGCCCAGCACCTCTTCCACGCTCGCGGCTATGACGCCGTCAGCGTCGCGGACATTACCCAGGTTCTGGGCATAAACCCGCCCAGCTTCTACGCTGCCTTTGGCAACAAGGCCGGCCTCTACACCCGCATTCTCGACCGCTATGCCGACACTGACGCCATCCCTCTCGCCGACCTGCTGCGGCCTGACCGTCCCGTGGCCGCATGTCTCGCAGCCGTGCTGGAGGATGCAGCCCGCCGGTACGCCGCCGATCCCGCGGCTGCCGGCTGCCTTGTGCTGGAAGGCACCCGCTGCAACGATCGAGAGGCGCGCGCGGCGGCGCGCGCCTTCAACCTCGCCGCGGAAGGCGTGATCCGCCACTACATCGCCGCCCGCTACCCAGAGGACGCCGAGCGAGTGACTGACTTCGTCAGCACGACCATGTCCGGGCTTTCCGCCAAGGCCCGCAACGGGCACGGCTTGGACCAACTCCTTGCCACTGCCCGCCTCGCCGGTCTGGCCCTCGCGCAGGCCTTTTCGGGCTGAGAGCTGCGCTGATCGGCGAACCGATAGCCGCTTTTGGATCAGGCCTGCTGAGCCGCAGCCGGCTGATCGTGGGTCGATAGCTGCCAATTCGATAGCGCGACGCGATATGGTTCCCCCGAAACATTTCGCAAGTAATCGGTAGCTCCGTCGTTTCCCTGTCTTTGTACGCCACAGTACGACGACCACATGATGGTTGTTGTCAGGCCATGATTTCTGCCTCTTCTACTTATCCCCGATCCAGGGCCGCGCATCGCGGGCCCGCATGAGAACGGGGACGACGTGGCGGCAACTCACCAGAAATCGGAAGCGATCCTTCGCGGCGCTCGCATGCTGCGCACGGCCCTCGGGCCGGCGATCGCCCGGTTTCTGGAAGACCCCGCGATCGTCGAGGTGATGCTCAACCCCGATGGGCGGCTCTGGGTCGACCGCCTTTCCGAAGGGCTTTCCGACACGGGTGAGCTGCTGTCGCCTTCGGATGGCGAGCGGATCATCCGTCTGGTCGCCCATCATGTCGGCGCCGAGGTTCATCCCGGCGCCCCGCGTGTCTCGGCCGAGCTGCCCGAGACGGGGGAGCGGTTCGAGGGGCTGCTGCCTCCCGTGGTGTCCGCGCCGGCCTTCGCGATCCGCAAGCCCGCAGTCGCCGTGTTCACGCTCGACGATTATGTCGCCGCCGGGATCATGGCGGCGGATCAGGCCGAGACGCTGCGCCAGGCCGTCGCCGACCGGCGCAACATCCTCGTCGCCGGGGGCACTTCGACCGGCAAGACCACGCTCACCAACGCGCTGCTCGCGGAAGTCTCGAAAACCTCGGACCGCGTCGTCCTGATCGAGGACACGCGCGAACTGCAATGCGCCGCACCCAATCTGGTCGCGATGCGGACCAAGGACGGCGTTGCCTCGCTCTCCGATCTCGTCCGCTCCTCGCTGCGCCTGCGCCCCGACCGCATCCCGATCGGAGAGGTGCGAGGAGCTGAGGCCCTTGACCTGCTGAAGGCCTGGGGCACCGGTCACCCCGGCGGCGTCGGAACGATCCACGCCGGCACCGCCATCGGTGCGCTGCGCCGCATGGAGCAGCTCATCCAAGAGGCCGTCGTCACCGTCCCGCGCGCGCTAATCGCCGAGACGATCGATCTGGTCGCCGTGCTCTCGGGCCGGGGCGCGTCGCGCCGCCTCGCCGAACTCGCCCGCATCGAGGGCCTCGGCCCCGACGGCGACTACCGCGTCACCCCCGCAATCCAGCCCCTCACAGGAGACCCGTCATGATCCAGCATGCTTTGCGCATCCGTCGCCACATCGCCACGGCGGTGTCCGTCAGCTTTCTCACGCTGGCGCTCGCGCCGGCCGCCCACGCCTCCGGGTCGTCGATGCCATGGGAGGCCCCGCTTCAATCGATCCTCGAATCGATCGAAGGCCCCGTCGCCAAGATCATCGCCGTGATGATCATCATCATCACCGGCCTGACCCTGGCCTTCGGCGACACATCCGGCGGCGCGCGTAAGCTGATCCAGATCGTCTTCGGCCTGTCGATCGCCTTCGCCGCGTCCAGCTTCTTCCTGTCGTTCTTCTCGTTCGGCGGCGGGGCGCTCGCTTGATGGCCGACGGCGCGGACCATCGCGGCGAGCTGCCGGGCTTCTCGGTTCCGGTCCACCGCGCACTGACCGAGCACATCCTGCTCGGCGGCGCTCCGCGCTCGCTTGCCATCCTCAACGGCACGCTGGCGGCGGCGCTCGGCCTTGGCCTCCGGCTTTGGCTGGTCGGCCTGGGCCTCTGGGCTGTCGGACATTTCGCGGCCGTCTGGGCGGCCAAGCGCGATCCGCAGTTCGTCGATGTCGTGCGCAAGCATCTGCGCATCCCCGGCCACCTGTCGGTTTGAGGAGCGACGCCGATGATGAACCTCGCCGAATATCGCAACCGCAATACCCGGCTCGCCGACTTCCTGCCTTGGGTCGCTCTGGTCGGCGAAGGCATCGTCTTGAACAAGGACGGCAGCTTGCAGCGGACCGCAAGATTTCGCGGACCCGACCTCGACAGTGCTGTTCCGGCCGAGCTGATCGCGGTCGCCGGGCGCCTCAACAACGCCTTCCGTCGCCTGGGCTCCGGCTGGGCCATCTTCGTCGAGGCGCAGCGGCACGGCGCCGCGACCTATCCCGCCAGCATGTTCGCCGACAGCGCCTCCGCTCTGGTCGACGCCGAACGCAAGGCCGACTTCGAGGAAGCCGGCGCGCACTTCGAATCCAGCTACTTTCTGACCTTCCTCTATCTGCCGCCGGCCGAGGACGCCGCCCGGGCCGAGACCTGGCTCTACGAGGGCCGCGATCACGCCGGTGTCGATGCGCATGAGATCCTGCGCGGCTTTGCCGACCGCACCGATCGCATCCTCCAGCTCATCGACGCCTTCATGCCGGAATGCGCTTGGCTCGATGACGGCGAGACGCTGACCTATCTGCATTCGACCGTCTCGACGAAGCGACATCGCGTGCGCGTGCCCGAAACGCCGATGTATCTCGATGCGCTGCTGGCTGATCAGCCGCTCACGGGCGGGCTGGAGCCGCGCCTCGGCGACGCGCATGTCCGCATCCTCACTATCGTCGGTTTCCCGACGGCGACGACACCCGGCATCCTCGACGAACTGAACCGGTTGGCCTTTCCCTATCGCTGGTCGACCCGGGCTGTCCTGCTCGACAAGACCGATGCCACCAAGCTGCTGACCAAGATCCGGCGGCAATGGTTCGCAAAGCGCAAGTCGATCGCCGCCATCCTCAAGGAGGTAATGACCAACGAGGCGTCGGCCCTGGTCGACACCGATGCGGCGAACAAGGCGGCCGACGCCGACATGGCGTTGCAGGAGCTGGGTGCGGACTATGCCGGCCAAGCCTATGTCACCGCGACGATCACTGTCTGGGACGACGATCCGCGCATCGCCGCCGAGAAGTTGCGGATGGTCGAGAAGGTCATCCAGGGCCGCGACTTCACCGCCATGCCCGAGACCATCAACGCCGTGGACGCCTGGCTCGGCTCGCTGCCCGGCCATGTCTACGCCAATGTCCGGCAACCGCCAATCAGCACATTGAATCTCGCTCACATGATTCCGCTGTCGGCGGTGTGGGCGGGACCGGAACGGGACGAGCACTTCGATGCACCCCCGCTGCTTTACGGCAGAACCGAAGGCTCGACCCCGTTCCGGCTTTCCATCCATGTCGGCGATGTCGGCCATACGCTGATCGTCGGCCCGACCGGCGCTGGCAAGTCAGTTCTCCTGGCGCTGATGGCGCTGCAGTTCCGGCGCTATCCGCAGTCGCAGGTTTTCGCCTTCGACTTCGGCGGATCGATCCGGGCCGCCGCGCTCGCCATGCGCGGCGACTGGCACGATCTCGGCGGCGGCCTGACCGAGGGTGCTGAGGACAGCGTGTCGCTTCAGCCGCTGGCCCGGATCGACGATGTCGCCGAGCGCGCCTGGGCCTCCGACTGGCTGGTCGCGATCCTGATGCGGGAGAGTGTGCCCGTCACGCCCGAGGTAAAAGAGCATCTCTGGTCAGCGCTCTCCTCACTGGCGTCCGCGCCGAATAACGAGCGGACCCTGACGGGCCTCTCGGTCCTCCTTCAGTCCAACGACCTGAAGCAGGCGCTGCGACCCTATTGCGTCGGTGGTCCCTATGGCCGTTTGCTCGACGCCGAGGCCGAACATCTCGGCGAAGCCAATATTCAGGCCTTCGAGACCGAGGGGCTGATCGGCACCGGCGCAGCCGCCGCCGTGCTTGCCTATCTCTTTCATCGCATCGAGGACCGCCTCGACGGCCGGCCGACGCTCCTGATCGTCGATGAAGGCTGGCTCGCCCTCGACGACGAAGGGTTCGCCGGTCAGCTCCGCGAGTGGCTGAAAACGCTGCGCAAGAAGAACGCCAGCGTCATCTTCGCCACCCAGTCGCTCTCCGATATCGACAGCTCGGCGATCGCGCCGGCCATCATCGAGAGCTGCCAGACCCGCATCCTCCTGCCGAACGAACGCGCGATCGAGCCGCAGATCACCGCTATCTATCGCCGCTTCGGCCTCAACGATCGCCAGATCGAAATCCTCGCGCGGGCGATGCCCAAGCGCGACTATTACTGCCAGTCCCGGCGCGGCAACCGGCTGTTCGAGCTGGGCCTGTCGGATGTGGCGCTGGCGCTATGCGCTGCCTCGTCAAAACAGCACCAGGCGCTGATCGCCGAGGTTCACGCCCGTAGCGGCATCGACGGATTCCTCGCCGAGTGGCTCGCCGAGAACCGGCTCGGCTGGGCGGCAGACCTCATCGCCGACCTCACCAACGTCATCCCCCAAGCCGAACCGGAGACACGCCCATGACCCGTTCTGTTCAATCCCGCTCGCTTGCGCTGCGTCTCACCGCAGCGCTGCTTGCCGCGCCGATCGCGCTCTCGCCGATCCTCAGCACCCCCGCAGTTGCGCAATGGATCGTCTACGATCCGACCAACTATGCGCAAAACGTCCTGACGGCGGCGCGCACCCTCCAGCAGGTCAATCAGCAGATCACCCAGCTTCAGAACGAAGCGACGATGCTGATCAACCAGGCCCGCAACCTCGCCAGCCTGCCTTACTCCTCGCTCCAACAGCTTCAGCAGTCCGTTCAGCGCACCCAGCAGCTCCTGCAACAGGCGCAGGGCATCGCCTACGACGTCCAGCGCATCGACCAGGCGTTCACGTCGACCTACGGCAACGCCTCCATGTCCGCCTCCGACCAGGCGCTCGTGGCGCAGGCGCGGGAGCGCTGGCAGAACACGGTCGGCGGCCTGCAGGACGCCATGCGAGTCCAGGCCGGCGTGGTCGGCAACATCGACACCAACCGCGCCGAGATGTCGTCACTGGTCGGCCAGAGCCAGGGCGCGACGGGAGCGCTGCAGGCGACACAGGCCGGCAACCAGCTTCTCGCCCTGCAAGCGCAGCAGCTTGCCGATCTCACCGCCGTCGTTGCCGCCAACGGCCGGGCGCAAAGCCTATCCGAGGCCGAGCGATCTGCCGCGGCCGAACAGGGTCGCGAACAGCGCCGACGGTTCCTGACGCCGGGCACCGGCTATCAGCCCGGCAACGCCCGCATGTTCCCGAACGGCAACTGAGGGCGCGGCCATGGACGGCAAGATGCTCGCCCGGCTTGGCGCTGTCGTGTTCGTGGCCGTAGCGATCACTGCGACCGCGATCGAGATGAACCGGAAAGAGGAGGTGCGGGAGGCGTGGCCGTCCGGCCGGACCACCCAAGCCCAGGGCGATCCGTTGCGCGACGAACTGATCCGCTGCCAGGTGCTCGGCGAAGCAGGGCCGCGCGATCCGGCGTGCCTTCGGGCCTGGGCCGAAAACCGCAACCGCTTCCTCGCGCCAGGCGCTCGACCGGCAGAGCGGCTGCCGGAAGCTGCGCCCGCCCCACACCCGCCAGCGGACGCGGCTGTCCCGACCCAACCGCCGTCGGTGTCGCCGCCGGCTGAGACGCGTTAGCATCATGGGGGGCACCGGCGTTATCGACCATTTTCTCGAGGTCTTCACCCGCTACATCGACAGCGGGTTCGGCCTGCTCAGCGGCGAAGTCGCCTTCATCGCCACAACGCTGATCGTGATCGACGTGACGCTGGCCGCACTCTTCTGGAGCTGGGGCGCCGACGACGACATCATGGCCCGACTGGTGAAGAAGACGCTGTTCGTCGGCGTGTTCGCCTACATCATCGGCAACTGGAACAACCTCGCCCGGATCATTTTCGAGAGCTTCGCCGGCCTCGGCCTGAAGGCTAGCGGCACCGGGTTCACGACGGCCGACCTCTTGCGTCCCGGCAAGGTCGCTCAGACCGGGCTCGACGCCGGACGGCCGCTGCTCGATTCCATCTCCAGTCTCATGGGCTACTGGTCGTTCTTCGAGAACTTCATCCAGATCGCCTGCATGTTCCTGGCCTGGGCGCTGGTGCTGCTCGCTTTTTTCATCCTCGCCATCCAGCTCTTCGTCACGCTCATCGAGTTCAAGCTGACGACGCTCGCCGGCTTCGTGCTGATCCCGTTCGGCCTGTTCGGCAAGTCGGCCTTCATGGCCGAACGGGTGCTCGGCAACGTCATCTCCTCCGGCATCAAGGTGCTGGTGCTGGCGGTCATCATCGGCATCGGCTCGACGCTCTTCTCAGAATTCACGTCCGGTTTCGGCGGCCAGAACCCGACAATCGACGAGGCGATGGCGATCGTGCTCGCCGCGCTGTCGCTGCTCGGCCTCGGCATCTTCGGTCCCGGTATTGCAAGCGGCATCGTCTCCGGCGGTCCCCAGCTCAGCGCCGGCGCCGCAGTCGGCACTGGCCTGGCCGCAGGCGGCATGGTCGCGCTCGGCGCTGGCGCCGTCGGCGCCGCCGCCTCGGGTGGTGCTGCGCTGGCCGGTGGAGCGGCCGCTGCCGCTCGTGGTGGTGCTGCGATCGCCGGCGGTGCGTCCACCGCTTACAGCCTTGGCGCAGGCGGGCAGTCCGGCGTGGCCGGCGTCGCTTCCGGACTCGGTGGAGTCGCCCGTGCCGGCGGCAGCGCCGCCGTCTCGCCCCTGCGCCGCGCCGCATCGCGTGCCGCCGAAAGCATGCGCTCCAGCTTCAACGCTGGCGGCAAATCCGCCTTCGAGGCGACAGGCGGCACTTCCACCATGGGCTCGATCGGTGGTGACGCGGCCGGTGAAGGCGCCGCTGCTGCCGGTTCCGCGAATGCTGGCGGTCCGCCGGCGTGGGCGCAGCGGATGCGGCGGTCACAGCACATGACCCATGCCGTCCAGGCCACCGCCCATGCCGTCCGCTCCGGCGACGCGCATGGGGGCGGCTCCTCCGTCAATCTTTCCGAAGGCGATCGCTGATGTTCAAACGACCCTCTACCCATTACGGCAAAGCCCCCGAGCCTGAGACGCCCTATCAGCGCGCCGCCCAGGTTTGGGACGAACGCATCGGCGCCTCGCGCGTGCAGGCCAAGAACTGGCGAACGATGGCGTTCGGTTCGCTGATCCTATCGGCAGGGTTCGCTACCGCGCTCGTCGTGCAGTCGGCACGCGGGACGATCGTACCCTGGGTGGTCCAAGTCGATCGCATCGGTCAGGCGCAGGCCGTCGCGCCCGCCGAGGCCGACTATCGTCCGACCGATCCGCAGATTGCCTTCCACCTAGCGCGCTTCATCGAGCAGGTCCGGAGCATTCCGGCCGATGCGATCATCGTCCGGCAGAACTGGCTGCGCGCCTACGACTTCACGACTGACCGCGGCGCCATGGCGCTCAATGACTACGCCCGCTCCAACGACCCCTTTACACGGGTCGGCCGGCAGCAGGTCGCTGTCGACGTCTCCAGCGTCATCCGCGCGTCCCCGGACAGCTTCCGCGTCGCCTGGGTCGAGCGCCGATACGAAAATGGCCAGCTCGCCGAGACCACGCGCTGGACCGCGATCCTGACGATCGTCGTGCAGATCCCCCGAAACGCCGACCGGCTCAGGGCGAACCCGCTCGGCATCTACGTCAACGCCATCAACTGGTCACGGGAGCTTGGGCAATGAAGCCGTATTTCCGTAAAGCCGGAAACCCGGCTTCACACACACACGTACTCCCGGCTCTCCGTAGAGCCGCATTCCCGGTCGTTCTGCTAGCGGCGACCGCGCTCGCGGGCTGCGCGACCACCAATCCGCCGCCGGAGATTTCCTACGACAATGCGGCTGCGGCGGTGCAGACCGTCGATCCACCCGCGCCGGTCACCGTGGTTGAGCTGCCCCGGCCGCTGCCGCTGCCTGGCCAATTGCAGCGTGTGGAGGAGACGCGGCGTGCCCCGGAGCCTTCTAATCCGACCGCTCGCGTCAACCAGGCAAACGAGGCGGCACGAGTCCAACCGGTGCGCGACGGCTTCATTAACTCGATGCAGGTCTACCCGTGGACTCAAGGGGCGCTTTATCAAGTCTATACCGCCGTCGGGCAGATCACCGACATCGCGCTCCAACCCGGGGAGCAGCTTGTCGGCGCAGGCCCGGTGGCCGCCGGCGACACAGTGCGCTGGATCATCGGCGACACCGAGAGCGGATCGGGGGCAACGCGCCAGATCCACATCCTAGTAAAGCCCACCCGCGCCGACCTGATGACAAACCTCGTCATCAACACCAACATGCGCACCTATCACATGGAGCTGCGCTCGACAGAGCGCACCTATATGGCGTCGGTCTCATGGCAGTATCCGCAAGACCAGCTCATTGCGCTGCGCCGTCAGAACGCCGAGGCGCAGGCGGCCCAGCCGGTGGCGAGCGGCGTCGATCTCGCGAACGTCAACTTCCGCTATGCGATCGAGGGCGACCGTGCGCCGTGGCGGCCGCTGCGCGCCTTCGACGACGGACGCCAGGTCTTTATCGAGTTTCCGCGCGGCATCGGTCAGGGCGAGATGCCGCCACTCTTCGTCGTCGGCCCCGAGGGCAACACCTCTGAGTTCGTGAACTATCGCGTTCGCGGCCACCACATGATCGTTGATCGTCTGTTCGCGGCTGCCGAACTTCGCTTCGGCTCCGGCCGCGAGCAGAAGCGCGTCAGGATCGTCCGCACAGACGGGAGGCCGACCTCGTGAGCGAGAACCCGCCCCGGATTGAGGAAGTGCCGGACGACGATGCGCAGCCCCTGACCGGCGAGCCGGTCGGGCCTGCGCCGATGCGGCTGCGGGCCGAACCGCCCCGCGTCACCCGGTTGTCGCGGAAGGTTCTCGCCGGCCTCGGTCTTGTCGCCAGCGTCGGGCTCGGAGGTGCGCTGATCTACGCGCTTCAGACCCGCGACGCCGGTCGGCCGAACGACGAACTCTATTCGACCGAGAACCGCTCGACCGCTGACGGACTGGCCGGCCTGCCGCGAGATTACAGTGGCGTGCCACAGCTCGGTCCCCCTCTTCCCGGTGACCTCGGTCGGCCGATCCTTAGTACCCAGGATCGCGGACAGCCGGTGCCCACACCCGGGACGGCCACGCCCAATCCCGGCATCAGCCCGGAAGAGCAGCGCCGCCTTCAGGAGATCGAGACCGCTCGTACAAGCCGTCTCTTCTCCGGATCGGAAAGCCGGGGCGTACCCGCTGCGGATGGTGCTGTCACATCGCCCCAACCCGCGCCGGACCTGACGAGCCTCGGTCTCGCGCCGCCGCCCAGCTCCCCTTCTGCACAGGACCGCCAGAACGCCTTTCTCAATGCGGCAGCCGACCGGAGGACGGTAGCGCCCGATCGCGTCATTGCGCCGGCGTCACCGAACATCCTTCAGGCGGGAGCCGTGATATCCGCCGCACTGATCACCGGCATCCGCTCCGACCTTCCCGGCCAGATCACCGCCCAGGTGACCGAGAACATCTACGACAGTCCGACCGGCCGCATCCTCCTCGTGCCGCAGGGCACGCGCGTCATCGGCCAGTACGACAACAACGTGCAGTTCGGGCAAAGCCGTGTGCTGCTTGTCTGGAACCGGCTGATCTTTCCGAATGGCCGCTCGATCGTTCTTGAGCGCCAGCCTGGTGCTGACGCTGAAGGGTTCGCCGGGCTGCAGGATGGGGTGGATTACCACTGGTGGGATCTGGCCAAGGCTGCGGGATTGTCGACCCTATTGAGCGTCGGCGCCGAACTCGCTGTCGATAGTGACGATCGCCTTATTCAGGCGATTCGGAACGGCGGCCAGGACACCATCAACGACGCAGGACAGCAGATTGTCAGACGGCAGCTCAACGTCGCACCCACGCTCACTATTCGGCCCGGATTTCCCGTGCGCGTTATCGTGACGCGCGACTTGGTGATGGAACCATATGGAGGGTGATGATGTCGAAGCTTAAGCTAGGCCCCATAGCGGACGAAAAGCCGGTTAAGGTACAGGTCGAGCTACCCGCAGCTCTCCACCAGGACCTTGTTGACTACGCCCACCTATTGGGCCGAGAGCAAGGTCAGTCCGCCCTTGACCCAGCTCGGTTAATCGTCCCGATGTTGCAACGGTTCATCGCGACAGACCGTGGCTTCGCCAAAGCCAGGCGAACGTCGGCGCCGGGGAGCACCGATTAATCGGTGGCTCCCGGCCTAATCCTAGAAAGGTTGTCGAAACACTTCAGTAGTAACGGCAGAGCCGGATTGTCGTTGTCGCGGGACGAAATCATAGCGGCCGTCGGGGCCAGCGCCGAAGGGAGCGGAATCAAGGCAATATCCGGCCGGTAGACCACACTGGTTATGGTCAGACCGAAGCCCTGTTCGACCATCGTCAGCAGGGTTTCTCGGCTGACTTGTTGGATCGAGAGGTGAACCGCTCCGTCTTCGGCGCCCACCATGCGCCGGAGCATTCCAGCGAGTTCACGCCCGGCGCCATCCGAGCGAACGAGGAAGACTTCGTCACAAATGTCGTCCCACGACAGCTGTGGCCGTGCTGCCAACTCGTGAAGTGGGGACAATGCCACGAACAGATTTGGTTCGCAGAGGCGTCGAACTAGGAACTGAGGGCTCTTGCTCGCACTCAGGCTGATTGCTGCGTCCAGTAATCCGCGCTTCACCCCCAAAGTGTTTTCTTCTGAAGTGCCTTCCTCAAGCTTTACCTCGATCGTCGGATGTC
>Ga0075163_10000289_pt1 | contig 63406 bp, 63 predicted proteins | sample JI1023141ADNA_FD_71478 | JGI IMG/M metagenome (GOLD analysis project Ga0075163, IMG submission 71478) | Wastewater effluent complex algal communities from Wisconsin, to seasonally profile nutrient transformation and Carbon sequestration -... | ecosystem: Engineered > WWTP > Effluent > Algae... | reverse complement strand
TTTCCATGTTTTATTGTTTAGGGAAGTGTTGAGTTACTTTTTATATTTTTTGGTACGTTCATCACTGATTACACCTTTCCAGTTTAAACCAAAGGCAAAGTCATATTTATTACCCTGATCGTCCACATAACATTCCAGATCATGCGCAACATCTTCAGCTTGCTTTTCAACAGTAGCCATGTTGGCTGGCATTTGTAAAGGTAATAAACCGGATGGTTCTGCTGCACCGGTTATAATATCCAACAAGGCCTGATCCTGAACACTGAAATGAGTAAGGATAGCATTTGCATTTTTTTCGAACTCAGAAAAGACCATCGGTGTATTCAGGTTAACCGAAACAATTACAGGTTTGCCTTTCATTTTTTGGTAGGTATCGTTTACCATAGCCAGGTCGCTCACGTTAATAGCCGTGTTCTTTTTATTCTTATACGATCGGTTGGTTGTTTTCTCTAATGGATCGCCACCTGCAATACTTACCTCACGGGCTTCGGTTGCAGTGTAAGTTGCATATTGCAACGAAATAGGTACATACCCGTTGCCGCCTTTCTTGGTTTCATCTGCATTATACCCAATCCCTGTATTCGGGCTGCTGATAAACACCAGCGCATAATCTGCTTCGCTGGGATTTTCGGTTACATTAAAATACTTTTTCACAATTTCAATATTCACCGGATACTCCAGCTTTTCAGGAATCTCCATGCCCAGAAAGTTTCTTCCGGCTGGTGTAAATTTCTTTGGGATATAAACCGTTTTGTTTTTCTCAAGTGGCAAGGCATTGCTTTTGTTCTTTAACATCACAATGGATTTTAATTGGGCATCGTATCCGGCTTTCATGTATTCCGGATTTCCCACAATTGTTTTTGTTTCTTCCGGATTGAGGTAAGGGTTTTCAAACAAACCCGTTCTGAAAATATTTTTAAGCAAGCGCACAGCCGACTGTTCGAAACGTTTGCGCATAAATTCTTCACCATGTTCTTTTACGCCTAAGTTGTAGGCTTCTATTACAGGTTTCATGTCGTTGTTGCCACCAAACTGATCGCCACCCGCCATCAACACTTTATAATGCCTTTCCGCTAACGATAAATTTTCCACACCCCAGGCTTTACCAGTGAGAAAAATATCCAACTGCGTTACATCTCCGGTAACAAGCCAATCGGTACACACCACGCCATCGTAATTATATTTGTCGCGAAGCAGATCGGTAATAATGTATTTGTTGTAGGCATTGCCCACGTTTTCATTATTCTTTGTGTCCTGATTAAAGGAAATGGTATAGTATGGCATAACAGCCGATGCCATTCCGGTTTTACCTTTTAGTTTAAAGGCACCTTCGGTAAACGGAATCATGTGTTCTGCAAAATTATTTCCCGGATACACAGCAAACTTTCCAACACCGTAATGTGCATCGCGGCCACCTTCACCGGAGCCACCACCCGGCCAATGTTTCACCATCGCATTCACGCTGGTGTAACCCCAACCATCGGCAATCTCTTTCTCACCAACCGAAGTTTGAAAGCCATCTATGTATGCGCGGGCCAGATCAGTTGCCAGAGCTGGGTCTTCACCAAATGTACCACTGGTGCGGTACCAACGCGGATCAGTTGCCATATCAATTTGGGGGGAGAGCGCAGTAGTAATACCCAACGCACGATATTCTTTCGCGCCAACGCTTCCAAATTTTTCTACGAGTTCCGCATCGAATGTTGCCGCTAAACCAAGCGAGCCGGGCCACATGGAAATTTTTCCGCCCGCACCTTCATTGTATTCTTCGCTGGCATCGGTACCATGTCTGGGATCGGTGCTGTTATTGGCCGGAATGCCCAACCCAAATCCTTCTACCAACGCTTGTGCATTGTTATTCCACCGTGCAGCTACTTCCGGACTTTCAACAGAAGTAAGCAACACGTGTCTTAAATTATCTTTTGTTAAAAATTCTTTTTGCTGATCGGATAAGTCAAATGCATTGGCACCACTTTCCGAAAATGATTTTCCGTTGTAGGTAGCAGCAAAGAAGCCGCGATTCTGCGCGGGTACAGATTGATGCCGACTGTACAACATCAAGCCCGCAATTTCTTCTACTGACATTTTAGAGGCAAGGTCTTTTGCGCGTTCATCGGCTGATAATCGCCAGTCTTCATACTTATCCAGTTGATCATTTTTATTCAGGTCTTTAAAACCTAATCGATCTACCGTTAAAATTTTAACACCAGAGGTTGATGAGTAGCCTAGTGTTTTACCACCCTCGTTTGTTACAGTTTTTATTCCATCCGTTTCAGTTTCGGTCCACTTTGGCCCGCAACCCATAAGCATCAGGCCAGCCAGCCCACTGCCTATTATTATGTTCAGCGTTTTTTTCATTGTGTATGATTTACACAATAGTATTTAATTTTGCTTGAGTTATCAACCATTTACGATAGATTGGCCAATATTTTAGATAGAACGGTTGGTAGGTTTTATTTTTGGCGAAATGGCAGGGTTTAAGTCGCAGGATGAATTTTATGAAGCTGGGGATCGGGTGTATTTGCCGCACCTTTCGGTGGATTGTGTGATATTTGGTTTTCATGAAAATTCGCTGAAAGTATTGTTATTGAAATGGAAAAGAGGACCATGGTGTCTGCCGGGCGGTTTTATTAAACTCAAAGAATCGCTTGATCAGTCGGCTATAAGAACATTGAAAGAAAGAACCGGCTTAACCGAAATATTTCTGAAACAATTTCATGCTTTTGGCGAACCAGATCGTGAGAAAGGCAAACGGGCCAAAGGTTCGTGGATCGGAAAGAGATTTATAACGGTCGGGTATTATGCGTTGGTAGAATATTCAAAAGTATTTCCAGAGCCTGATTTGCTGAGCAGCGAATGTAGATGGTTTGATGTAAATGAGGTGCCTGATTTAATTTATGATCACAACCAGATTATGAATAAAGCCTTGGAGTCTTTACGCCTCAGCCTCAACGATCATCCGGTCGGTTATAATTTACTTCCGGAGAAATTCACCATGCCTCAGCTTCAGAAATTATACGAAATCATTTTGGGCGAAACACTCGACCGCAGGAATTTTCAGAAGCAAATGATTGCGTTGGATGTACTGATCCGGTTGAACGAACGAAAAACGGGTGGCGCGCACAAAGCACCTTATCTTTATCGCTTCGATAAACGGAAGTACGACAAAGCCATGAAGCAAGGCTTGCGGCTTAGTTTTTAACAACTTTCTAAGTTCTAAATGATTTGCTATCACAATCCATCTTTACAAGGCGGTCACCGCGGTTGGGTAACTCTTCGAAATAACCGTGGTACTAAACCCCAAACCCGTACCGCGATACCGATGAAGTTGAGTTGAATGGACTCTGAAAAACTGAACAATCCATTTATTAATGCGGGATTCCGGAATTCGCCAATCCTGAAATTAAAACCCTTTAAACCATTAAGACAGACCTCTTTCAATTATTGTTTTGCTCTTCCGGAATGACCTGATAGAATAGAGTATTCTGGCGTGTTACTTTCTCTTCAACGCTTCCGCGATTGCTTTTTCAGCCAACGGTGCCATTACTTTATAACCTGCTTCGTTTGGATGCACACCATCGTAACCTAATTCTTTTTTCAGACCGTTGCGTTCGTCTTTCATAGCCGTATGATAATCGAGATAAACGATTTTATTTACATCGCAGTAAGCTTTAATCATTTGATTAAGCGCTACAATTTTTGGCGCAGGTTCCAAGCCTGGCCGCCACGGGAAATCGAATGCCGGAATAACCGAAGAAAGCACAACTTTTATTCCGTTAGCTTTTGCCAACTGCGCCATGGCAATAATATTATCGCGACTTTGTTCTAACGTCATCGGGCCAGTGTTGCCAGCAATGTCATTCGTACCCGCCAGGATCACCACCACTTTTGGTTTCAGATCAATTACATCTTGTTTAAAGCGTAGTAACATTTGCGGAGTAGTTTGTCCGCTGATGCCACGATTAACATAAGGCTTATCTTTCCAGAAGTTCGGATCAAGACGGCTCCAACCTTCGGTAATGGAGTTGCCCATAAATACAATGCGGTTTTCCGTGTTCACAGGTTTTGCAAAATTTTTATTATCGTTATCAAAACGTTTCAGGTTAGCCCAGTCTAAGTTAGGTTCAAAATTTCTTTTTATCCAACGCAGGCAAGCATCAATCCATTGTTCTTTAGCCGTGGGATTATACATGCCAAATCCATGCGGTCCGTTCTCATAGATAAATGTTTCGACCGGTACTTTGTTTTGTTGCAGGGCCGCTACAAATGCAAAGGTATTGCCTACTGGCACTACATTATCAGTTAATGGCGCAGTAATAAATGTTGGCGGAGTTTTAGGTGTTACCTGCAGTTCGTTTGAAAACAACACCACATCTTCTTTGCTCATGCCCAGCTCCTGAAATTTTTTAGAGCCTTTTACGGCTACATCTGCATTTCCAATTAGATTCAGGCGTGAGCCCTGATGTGTAAGGCTATCTGAAAAACTGATTACCGGATAATTGAGAATCATAAAGTCGGGACGCAGGCTAATGTTGTTGGGATTGTCGAGATACGTTTTTTCAAAATGTGTTCCGGCTGTAGATGCCAGATGCCCGCCTGCTGATGAACCAAGAATTCCGATTTTGCTAGGATTTACATTCCATTGTTTTGCGTTCTCACGCACAAGTTGAATAGCCCGCTGTGCATCTTGTAACGAACCAATGCGTTTATCGGTCATCAACTCTTTCCGCGGCAAGCGATATTTTAGTACGAACGCAGTAATACCTGCTTCATTAAATTTTTTAGCCATGTCGTGACCTTCGTGGCTGGTGGCCAGAATAGAATAGCCACCACCGGGACAAATGATAACCGCAGTTCCTGTTGCCTTGGCAGGATCGGGTAAATACAGGGTTAGGGTAGGAGTAACTACGCCATGAAGAATATCAATTTTATTGTTGCCTACATTGTGCGTTACCGAAGTATCAATAGCAATTGTAGGCTTAATAGCATTGGGAACAATTCCACTATAAAGCGAAATTTCTTTTTGAGCGAAAGCGGTGTGTGCAAAAAGTACAAGTCCTAACAGAATCCTTTTCATGGAGATTGGTTTCTGCTAAAGTTAGAATTATTTTTATCCAACCTAAAAACAAAACCATGAATTACAAATGCGGTTTGTTTATGTTGTGTGTAGTGGTGTTCGGATGTAGGCCCGATAACGAAAGCGATCTTACCTGGTATAAGGGCAATCTACACACACATACGTATTGGAGCGATGGCGATGAGTTTCCGGAAATGGTGTTGGATTGGTATAAATCCAACGGCTACGATTTTGTGGCGTTGTCCGATCATAACACACTGGCCCAAGATGAAAAATGGAAACTGATTGCGAAAAGTCCGTTGTATGAGGAAAGTTTTAACCAATATCTGGAAAAGTTTGGTGCGGATTGGGTAGTGTATAAAACTGATACAGGCCGCATTCAGGTAAAACTGAAAACTTTTACAGAATACAAATCAAAACTGGAAGCCAACAACTTTTTGATTATTCCTTCAGAAGAGATTACCAATTATGTAAACGGAAAAATTCCGGTGCATGTAAATGCCACCAACCTGCAACGTTTTATTGAACCGCCCAATGCAGCTACAGTAATAGAAGCTATGCAGCAATCGGTGGATGCCGTGCTAAAACAACGGGAAGAAACCGGAGTTCCCATGTTTCCCCATATCAACCATCCCAATTTTGGCTGGGCCATTACCGCAGAAGATATGATTGCCTTGAAGGGGGAACGTTTCTTTGAGGTGTACAATGGTCATCCGCTGGTACATAATTATGGTGACTCACTGCGCATGAGTACAGAAGTGATGTGGGATACCATCAATGTTGCCTATGCCAATCGCAACCAACCGTTGATGTATGGACTTGCAACAGATGACAGCCATAGTTATCATCAGTTTGGTTCTTCATTTAGTAATGCGGGCCGCGGTTGGGTAATGGTGCAGGCTAAGAATCTGACAACAGAATCGATTATTGAAGCTATGGAAGCCGGAAGATTTTATGCATCCACAGGTGTGGTACTTAAAAAACTTTCGTTTGAGGATAATGTTTTAAAAATCGCTGTGGCGGCAGAAGAAGGCGAGCTTTATCAGATTGATTTTATTGGCATAGCAAAGAAAGATAATAAGGCGCATGTGGTGAAAGTGGTATTTGGCACAGGCGCTACTTTTAAAGTTACCGATGAATACCTGTTTGTGCGGACAAAAATTACCTCGTCAAAGAAAAAGCTAAATCCATTTCAGGAAGGCGATGTAGAAATGGCCTGGACACAGCCGGTTGTCAAACAGTAAGGAACCTCATTAAATCGAATTCGACCGCCAAAAATTAAATGCGGGGTTTGAAGATAATTTTAACTACTTTCAAAAACAGATTTTAAATCATTATGAATAAACTCTTCCCCATCGCTTTGCTTTGTTTGGTTGTTATTTCTTGTAACCAACCTGCTGAACAAATTGCTAATCCCAAAATCGACAAACTAAAATTGCCGCCTGGCTTTAAAGCTGAGCATTTATACAGTCCGGAAGAACACGACCAGGGTTCTTGGGTGGCCATGACGTTTGATAACAAAGGCCGGATGATTACTTCCGATCAGTACGGTGCTATTTATAGAATTGAATTACCCGCAGTGGGCGACACAACTAAAGTGAAAGTAGAGAAACTGATTATCGGTTCCGAAGCCGATCGCAGTGCAGATTCCACTACTTTAAAAATCGGGATGGGTTTTGCGCAAGGCTTGTTGTATGCCTTCAATAGTTTGTATGTGATGGTGAATCACAACAGCGATAAAAATTTTGATAAAAATACCGGCTTGTATCGACTACAGGATACCAATGATGATGATCAGTTCGATAAGATCACCTTATTAAAATCATTTGAAGGCGAACCGGGTGAACACGGCCCACACAGTATTGTGTTGTCGCCCGATAAAAAATCCATTTACATCTCGGCTGGTAATCATGTAGATGTTCCGAAGTTTGATACGTATCGGTTGCCACCGGTTTGGCAGGAAGACAATTTGTTTCCGCAGATAAAAGATCCGCGCGGACATGCCAACAACCGCGAAGCACCAGGTGGTTGGATTGCGCACATCGACTCGTTGGGTGAGAAGTGGGAGTTGGTAGGAGCAGGATTTCGCAATGAGTTTGATATTGCATTCAATAATGCAGGCGATTTGTTTACGTATGATTCCGATATGGAGTGGGATTTTGGAATGCCCTGGTATCGGCCTACACGCATTTGCCATGTAACCAGTGGCAGCGAGTTTGGCTGGCGCACCGGAAATGGAAAGTGGTCGCCAACATATCCAGACAATCTTCCTGCGGTAATTAATATTGGTCAGGGTTCGCCCACCAATTTTATGAATGGAGGCACAGCAAAATTTCCTGCAAAGTATCGCAATGCCTTGTTTGCATTCGATTGGAGTTTTGGAATTATCTACGCGATTCATCTTACACCCGATGGTGCTACTTACACCGCAGATGCTGAGGAATTTTTATCAGGCTCACCATTGCCGTTAACCGATGGCGGTATTGGCCCCGATGGTGCGATGTATTTTTTAACCGGGGGCAGAAGATTAGAATCCGATTTATATAGGATTACGGCAACAGAGAATGTGGACACGACTCCGCTGGCAACGGCAACACCTAACGAAGCCAATCAATTACGCAGAACATTGGAACAATATCACGAACCGAAAAAGGGTGCCATAGATATAGCGTGGCCAAATTTAAAAAACGAAGATCGTTTTGTGCGGTATGCTGCCCGTATTGCTGTAGAACATCAGCCTGTAGCCGAGTGGCAGGAACGGGCATTGAAAGAAACCGATCCTATAATATTAACGCAAGCCATGCTGGCGCTTGCGCGACAAGGAAAACCTGCTGTGAAAAATAAAATGATTGCTGCTTTGGTGAAAATCGATTTCGATAAGCTTTCGCCAGCACAAAAGATTGATCTTGTTCGTGCATTTGAAGTCTTGGTTTTTCGTTTGGGTAAACCCGATGCGGACGCACAGAAACAATTGATCGCTTATTTGGATGTACGTTTCCCATCTTCATCAAATGAATTAGATAGAGTGCTTGCAAAAGTATTGGTTCATGTAGCAGCTCCAGGGTCAACCGAAAAAACCTTGGCGTTGTTGCAAACTGCAAAAGATGACGCACAGGAGAAAACCGTAAGCGCTTCCAGCGATTTGATTATGCGTAATCCACAATACGGTTTGGATATTGCGCGCATGCTTTCCAATGTTCCGCCTGCACAACAAACGTATCTCGCTACGGTTCTGTCAGAAGCTACTGAAGGCTGGACTCCTGAACTTCATGAAACGTATTTCAAATGGTTTGCCAATGCCTTTACATACAAAGGTGGTGTGAGTTATGTTGGATTTATCGACAAAGCCCGAAAGAAAGCTTTAACGCACACGCCAAAAGAAAAGACAGAATATTACAATACACTTTCTGGTGCGGCCTTGCTTACCGAATCGGGTAATGATATTGCCGACCGGCCGCAACCAAAAGGCCCCGGTAGAAGAAGAACACAAGAAGAAGCCGTAGCGTTGGTGGAAATGCTTTCGAAGCAAAATTTTGAGCAAGGAAAAAATATGTACGAAGCTACGTTGTGCAGTTCGTGCCATACCATGCGGGGCGAAGGTGGTGCTGTTGGGCCGGATTTAACCAAAGTAGGTTCGCGATTTTCTGCAAAAGATATTTTGATTCACACCCTTGATCCGAATAAGGAAGTTTCTGATCAATATGCCGCAACGGTGTTTACCATGAAGGATGGAAGTTCTATTGTGGGGCGATTGATCAACGAGGAAGATGGAAAATATTTTGTGTCGCAGAATCCGTTTATGCCACAAACGTTACGCGAAGTACCTAAAGCCGATGTTGTATCTACCAAACTTTCGAAGGTTTCGTTAATGTTGCCGGGCTTGTTGGGCAGGTTGAATGATGAAGAGATCAAAGACATTGTTGCGTATTTGGTGGCGGGCGGAAATCCGGAGCATGAGGTGTATAAATAATTCATTAGCCACTAACCTGCCTGTCGGCAGACAGGGACACTAGGACACGAATAAAACATTTTGAAGATAAACCTTAGTGGTTATAACAATTTAGAATGAAATATAAATTTTTAATTATCGGTTTGCTGATTACTGCAACTGTTTCAGCACAGCAAAAGAATAATGACTTTGTGTCAATCTTTGATGGTAAAACCTTAAATGGATGGGAGTGTGATACCGCTTACTGGCGTGTAGAGAATGGAACTCTGATTGGTGAGATAACACCAGAAAAACCTTTGAAGTCAAACACATTTGCCATTTGGCGTGCTGGCGAGCCTGAAAATTTTGAATTAAAACTTCAGTATAAAATCAGTAAAGACGGCAACAGTGGAATTAACTATAGAAGTGAACAGGTTGACGGAGTACCTTATGCCTTAAAAGGGTATCAGGCTGATATTGATGGTAAGAATTATTATACGGGCCAGAATTATGAAGAGCGGGGGAGAACTACGCTCGCCTATCGCGGTCAAACAACAGAAGTAAATGCTGCAACCGGCACGGAGTCAGTTAAGAACAACGCGTGGGTAAATACTATGGTAGTTAAATCGCAAAGCAGAGATTCCTTGCAGCAGTTAATTAAAACAGATGATTGGAACGAAATGCACCTGATTGTTAAAGGCAACCGGCTACAACATTATGTAAATGGTGTGCTGATGAGTGATGTTACCGATAACGACACAGTGAATCAAAAATTAAAAGGTTGGCTTGGGATGCAAGTGCATGTGGGCCCACCGATGAAGGTGGAGTTTAAGGATATACGGTTGAAAGCATTATAATTAGTACCTCGTTGAATCACCATTAATATGTTTGGGTATGGTTGATGTAAGGGGATACAAAATGGGGAAGGGGCAACTCAGGAAGTATTTCTACATGCCATTGATAAAACTCTTCGCAACTATTCTGCTTAGTTTGATAGTCGGTGTCGTACTATTTCCTATAACAAAAGATAATGTGTTTGAAGTAGCAACCATAGCATTGGCTGTGGTTTTTCTTAAGCGCTTGTTGCCATTTTTGGTAATTGCCATACGCCATATTCGGATTAGTAATGGAGTTTCATTTTCAATAGATAAGTCTTCTGGTAAATATCGATACTGTCAAGGGAGTACTACATTATTATTTGATTCAAATCAAATCAAGAAAGTAGTTAAGGTGGTGTCTCCTCCTAAGTTCGATAACAGATTTGATCTACTTGGCTTTGGAGATTTCTTTTATTGGAAGATTACATTGACAGATAACAAGATGATTGCTATTTCGTGCCTAGTGTTGGATATTGAAAATTTTTTTGGAATGTATCTGGAACAAGAAAAGAAGATATTTGTATTCCCTCCGTTAATACAATTTCCTGATCCCAATATTCCTATGAACCAGTCTGACGAAATTTAAACTTGAAAAAGTCTCAAATTTAAGTTATTTACTTATGAAGACGTTAAGAGCCTTTGTTATTTGTACTGTAAGCATCAGTAATGTATTGTCTCAACAACTTGGTTGCCCCATAACAAATGGCCAAGAACAATATTTTGAGAGACACCTATTTTCGCATTACGATCCAAATTTTGGGGTTATACTATTTTCTAAAATTGATAATGAAGTTAAGTCCGTACTATCTGGCCATGTAATAGGAGTGTTAAAGTTTAACGAACTTTATACAGTTATTATTCAAAAAAACGATACTACCGTTGCTTATAAAGACTTAACCACAGTGTCTGTTAAAGAAAAGCAATCTGTCAAGGGTGGTGAGATAATAGGAATGCTTTCAAATGTTGACGGTAGGTGTATTCTGCGTCTTTCTATTTGGGTTAAGACGGATGCAGTTGATCCGAGGAAATCACTAGCTTGTTTACACTAAGAATCCAATTAACTAATCGGTTAACTCTTAACCAGTCGCAATGGTAACGCTTGTGCCTGACTTCCTACTCACAACTTCCTAATTCCAATATTTCTATACCGATGTTTGGCATCCGGTATCCATGAGCTTAATGGCATTCCGCCACTGGCCTCGGGCGCATACACAGCTGTCCAATGGCATTGCAAGGCAATCATACCTGTAACAGCACCCGCTATAAAATCATTTTTGGTTTGTTGCACACTATACATCTCAACACCATTAATCCATAGAGTAACTTTTGGAATCTCGCCCGTGATGCGAATGCGAAATGAGTTCCAATCATCAGCTTTCCAAACTGAATCGCGTTTAATGGCTTTGCCCGGAACACTTACCGGAGTGCGCTCGCCTAACAAATAACCGGTGTTGCCGGGCAGTACTAATTCTATTTGATAAGCTGCACCGCCTTCATTCGATCGCAGAAAAATTCCGCCATTCGCAAACGAATCAATTTTAATTTCCATGTACAATTCAAAATCGCCAAAGCTTTGATCGGTTAACAAAATTCCACCTTGTCCAAACGGTTGTTGACTCGCTACAATTGCGCCATCTTCCACATGAAAGTTAGGCGTGGTGCCTTGATGTGTAGTACGACTAACATGCCAACCTTTTAAATTTTTTCCATTGAAGAGTGGCTTAAATCCTTTTGGGATTTGCGCCAGGCTTAGTGTGCTGATTAGGCTGAATGCTATGAGCGAGAGGAGTTTCATTATTGTTTCTGGTTGCTAGCTGCTTGTCTCTGGTTTCTGGTTGCTTTGACTAACTTATTAAATCCGTTTACCGAATACTGATCACTGATCACTGATTACTACTTACTGAATACTGAATACTACTTACCGATCACCGAATCACTTATCTCCACAACAAGTCTGAACCCCGTATCATATCCACTTCCCGGCCCACCGGCATGCGTCATGTACGTTGCATTTTTTACATCGCCATAAAAGCAGGAGCCTTTTAGTACGTGTTGTTTTGCTTTCTGAGGTGGAGTTGGGTCGGCAAAGATTTTTTCATTGTAATAATCGTCAACCCATTCCCACACATTGCCCAGCATATCGTACAATCCCCAGGCGTTTGGTTTTTTCTGTCCTACGGCTTGTGGCGTTAGTTTAGCGATGTGTGCACTTTCGTTTATTTCGTTCCAGGCAATGTCTTTTTTATTACTAGCACGGGCCGCGTATTCCCATTCAAATTCGGTAGGTAAACGATACGTAGCTTTACCTTTCTCTAGTTGATTTAATTTTTTAATGAAGCGGTGCACATCTTTCCAACTCACCCGTTCAACAGGAAAGCTATCGGTGTCACCTTCAATATTGTTTCCCTGAAAGTATGCAGGATTACTGCCCATTACTTTTTTCCATTGGGCTTGTGTTACTTCAAACTTACCCATATAAAATGCTTTGGCGATTGTTACTTCAAAACCTGAATTTGCATCGCGCAACGCAAGTTGTTTGGCCGCTTCGTAATCGCTGGCTTTAAGTTTGGGTAAACCCATGTCATCGTCAGCGCTTTTGCGGTATTGTTCCAGAAAGCCAAACTGCGAAGTAGTAGGTTGAGTTTTTCCTACTGTAAAACTCCCGGCAGGCACTTCAATAAATTCCACACCAATGGTGTTGGTATACGTTTTTAACGGTTGTGCATAACCGGTAAGGCTTGCAAAGAGCAGAAGCAAAATAACGCGATACATGTATTAATCGTTTAGTGCCTGATAGACTAACGTATTGAACGTTCCTCCAATTTCGTTATCGTGCGCACCCCACATTTGCCGGTACATTAGCACCACCATCTTTTCTTTCGGATCTACCCAATAGGTTGTAGAGAATGCACCGCCCCACGAATATGATCCTTCGGAAAGTGGTTGCATGGCGGAGCCTTTCTCCGTTTGAACTTCAAATCCTAACCCGAATTTATTATCGCCTAATGTAAGTTCATTGATCTGGTTCATCGTCATCATGCGTACGGTGTTACGCGATAACAATCGCACCCCATTATATTCACCATTGTTCAACAACATCTGTAAAAATATGGCATAGTCATAAATAGTAGAAGACAATCCGCCACCACCCGAGAAATAATTTTTTTTGCGAGTTGGGAAGTCGATGCTGGTACCTAAACCACCAGAAGCTTTTTCAAGTTGTCCGTCTTTGTTTACCGTAAAGAAGTTAACTACTCGCGCAGCTTTATCTTCAGGCACGTTAAAATAAGTATCGTTCATGCCCAAGGGTTTAAAAATGTGATCGGCAAAAAATGCATCTAATGTTTTGCCCGACCATACTTCAACCAATCGCCCTAACACATCGGTGTTTAGTCCGTAAGTCCAGCGCTCACCGGGGTTATGCATAAGTGGTAACACACCTAATCGGTTTATGGCATCCTCCAATGTATCGTCATAAACATCAAGCCCGGCTGTGATTTTATTTTTAGCATAAATGGCAATTGCTTCAGGGCTACCAATTTGTGCATACCCGATACCTGAAGTGTGTGTAAATAGATCACGGACGGTTACTTGCCGTTTTGCAGGTACGGTAGTGTAGCTGCTATCTTTTGGATTAAACTTATCCAACACAGTAGCATTGGCAAATGCCGGAATGTATTTTGAAACGGGTTCGTCTAACAAAAATTTTCCTTCTTCCCATAACATCATGGCGGCTACGCTGGTGACGGCTTTTGTCTGCGAAGCAATTCTAAAAATGTCGGTGTTTTCGAATTTGTCTTTAGTTTCCGGATTATTGTAACCGGTTGCTTTGAGATAAACGATTTTACCATCGCGGGCTATAAACGCTAAAGCACCATTCATCCAGCCGGCATCAACCCATTTGGTAAAAGTAGAATCAATCCGCGCAAGCCGTGCTGTTGAAAACCCTGCGGCTTCTGGCTGAGCTGGTGATAAGATCTTTTTTGTTTCTACTGGTTGCTGGCAAGCCAGGCATACCAATAACAATAACCCGATGTGCTTCATGGTGATTTGTTTTGTTGTGTGTGGTTTAAAGATAGAAAAGGTAGTTGGGCAATTGTTAAAAGACCATGATTTTTTACTGAAGTATGTAACCAGAATTTTTCTTCAACCCAGTTTCCTGATAAGAGTTTAGCCCTGAAAGGGCGAAATATGTTAAGACAGGGAGAAGCCCTGTCGCTTAAAATAGTATTGGACATAAGCCCATGCAAGGGCAGGATTGTTGTAACACAAAACTTGACATCGCCCTTGCAGGGGCTTTATTCAGGTTGAATAAAATCGAAAGTTAAAGGAAAACTATTTTTGCCGTGCAAGTTTGGCTTGTAATCGCCAGAAGGCATCGCCATAATGTACCAGTATTTCTTCGCCCGCTAAAATGTTGCGCGTGGCCTCGATAAAACATTTGCGGCCTGTCTGCACATAAGCAGAATTGTTGCGCAGACCTTTTACACGCGCCAGACCGCGGGCATCATTAGCATAGCGACCATATGTTTTTAGTGCAAGCCGTGCATCTATTACTGTTCTGGTACTTAGAAACATCAGGTAGCCATTGTAACCATCTTCGTGTTTCATCTCTTTCCACGTGCAAATGCGGCCTTTGTATTCAACAATGTACTCGCCTTTTTTTATAGGGCGTGTGGTAAACAAACCTTTGCCCGCACCGGGCAAGCGCGATTTCTGTACACGCAGGTAACGGGTATTCAATTACGAATAAGTTGAATAAACTTTCTGTAAAGACAACACTGCATCGGCAAGGTCGCGCAGTTCCAACAACAAACGAGTTTGCAGTAAGCCCATCTTGTTTCCAAGGTCATCGTTTTGAATATCAGTAACCAGCTCATCTAATTTTTTGGTGATGAAATGCTGCAACTGCAGTGCTTCATCGAATGCAGGTTGTTGTTGTGTGGATATAGAATCTATTCCTGATTGGATGAAATGGCTTACTCTTTTCTCTAATGATGCTGTAAGCTCTGCATATTTTTTCTTGGGTGGTGAATGGTGGTTCACTACGTGATTCATAATCACATCGTTTATCAGGCTGGTGCTTTGATACAAATCCTGTGTCAGATCAAACACCTGAATATACAATCGCCCGGCAGCCTGATTGCCTTTGTCCATCTTTCGCACATACTTGATAATGCGTGAGTCTAATTTTTCATTTTGTTGCCGGAGTTTTTCAAGTTGTGTATGAGCTTTGCGCAGCGGATCGGTGGTTTCGCTGAGTAAGGCTTGTAAACTTTTTTCTGTTACCGAACGAATTGTTTCCAACGCACTTACCGTGTTCTTGCGACTCTCTTCAATAGCTTGTTGTGCGCTTACTTGTTTTTGTTCCAGCAACGGGGCATCGGCCTTGGCTTCTTTTTCTTTTTTATTAAACACTAAATGACTGCGGATAAGCAAGAATGCTGCGGCAACTGTTAACGCAATAAAGCCCGCATTACCGGTATAATACATAATGAAGGCAAGCAGACCGCTGGCCAATAAAGCTACCACGGCCGTAACCAGCCAACCCGCAATTACATTAATAACACCGGCTACGCGGTACACTGCGCTTTCGCGACCCCATGCCTGATCGGCAAAGGACGAACCCATCGCTACCATAAACGTAACAAACGTTGTACTGAGCGGAAGTTTTTGCGAAGTACCATAAGCAATTAGTACGCTAGCCACCACTAAGTTTATGCTGGCGCGAATTAAATCGAACGAAGCCTGATCTGCGGCTACATCGCCTGAAGTATCTTTTGCAAACTGAATAGAAATTTTTCTTGACCACCGCTCGGGTACTACTTGTTCAGCCAATCGGCCAATCCACATGGCACTACCCACCAACATCCGCGATACCACATTTGGTTTAAATTTTTCATCGCCCTCATCTTGCCGCCCAAGCGATACTTCGGTTTCCGTTACCTTGCGACTTTTCGAGTTTGTCCAAAGTGTAATTACCATAACTAATCCGCCCAAAAATAAAATCCAGGTAGGCGTTACAATCTTTTCATTTAGAATACCAAGTGTAAATTCAGAGGCGGGAACGTTGGAAGCAGCCCATGATTGAAATGAAACCAATCCGGCAACGGCCACTCCAATAAAGTTTACCAGATCGTTTCCAGCAAAAGCCATCGCGAGCGAAAATGTTCCTAATAGCACAACACCTTTAAGAGGATTGATTTTTTTCCACCACATTAAAATCTGAATGAGGATAGACCACACCACAACCGAAATCAACACAATGGGTAAGGTATTGGCTGTTATCCATTTTATCTGCGCATCGGAAACAAACGAACTACCCTTGGCTCCTTTAATCAATAAAAAATAAATGATGGAAGTTATGGCAAGGCCACTAAAGATAGAGCCGTATCTGCGTAACGATTTTTTAAGTTTAAACGAGAAGATTATTCGTGCAAGATGTTGCACGACTGAACCCAGAATGAAAGATAAGAACACAGAAAGAAAAATACCCACAATGATGGTAATGGCACTGGAATAGTTTATAATCTCAGACCATTTTTCAAAACCCAAGCCATTGTCGAACGCCATCAGCAATCCGGTAACCAACGCTGCGCCCAATAACTCAAAAACAAGCGATACCGTGGTGGATGTGGGGAGGCCGAGTGAATTGAAAAAATCCAACAGGATAATATCGGTTAGCATCACGGCCATAAACACGATCATGATCTTATCGAACGTAAAATAATTGGGATTAAAAATTCCGTTGCGGGCAATCTCCATCATGCCGCTGGAAAACATGGAGCCGCAAATAATACCAACACTGGCTACCAATAAAATTACTTTGAACGATGCTACCCGCGAGCCTATGGCTGAGTTAAGAAAATTTACGGCATCGTTACTAACACCAACAATCAGATCGACCACGGCAATCGCCATCAGGATTACGATCAGGATAAGATAAAAGTCCATAAACTAAAAATGCAGGCGCAAAGTTAACGAAATGCCGCTTTCTCACTTTAGAATCTGTTACCTTTAAAGCATTAAGTTTTGCCTGCCAATGAAGGACTTTAAGAAATATTTTATTATTACCGCCCGGCCCGATCAAGTGTACCTGGCGCTTACTACCGAGGCCACCATTCAGTTATGGAGTGGCGATAAGGTTGAAATGAAACCTGAGGCGGGTACCGAGTTTTCGTTGTGGGATGGCAGCATTGTGGGTAAAAATCTGGAGTTTGAAAAGGACAAAAAGATTGTGCAGCAATGGTACTTTGGCGAACAAGGTGAGCCTTCTATTGTAACCCTTAAATTACATGAGCATGCACAATGCACTTCCGTGGAAGTTAGACACACCAACATTCCCGATGAAGATTATGAAGACATTGCCGAGGGTTGGATACACAGCTACATGGCCTCTTTGCAGGAGTTTTATGAAGATGAGCCGCAGGAGTAACTGGCTTCTTGTTTCTAGTTTCTGGTTACTCGTTTGTGACAGTTGTTAAAACAGTATTCAGTGAGTGGTAATTGGTAATCGGTAATCGGTTTGACTAGTTTAGTCTGAACAAGCCAGCAACTAGTGACCAGAAACCAGCAACCACTAAATCTACGCATTAAAATGATACAAAAACACCAGCAACCCGTTAAACGCTGGCTTGGGATTGTCCTTTATCTCTAAGGTAACTTCTACTTCAAACTTGGTAATGCCACGCAGGTTGGCGATAGAGTGCAACTTGGCCCGGAGTCGTACTTCGCTGTTAACCGTTACGGCCTGATTGAATTTGAACTTTTCAATGCCGTAGTTGATCATCATTTTAATATTTCTGAACTCAGCAATCTGATCCCACAAATGGGGTACTAACGAAAGTGTTAAATAGCCGTGAGCGATAGTCCCTTTAAATTGAGTTTCGGCTTCGGCCCGCTTGGGGTCGGTATGTATCCATTGGTGATCTAAGGTGGCATCGGCAAACAGGTTAATCTGAGCCTGCGTTATTTTCAGGTATTCCGAAACGCCCAATTCTTTTCCTTTGTAGGTTTCAAATTCTGCGTGACTGCTAATGAGGAGCGGCATTGATTTAGTAGGTTTGTGGGTTCGCGAATTTAAAGATTCGGTAACATTATTCATATCATGTTAAAAAAGCAACGCTTTTCTTTTGAAACCCGCCTTGTAGAGTATGAAGATACGCTGGTTAACACCGTGGTGGAGCTTCCTGCCGATATAATCAAAAAATTACCCACCGGCAGGGTGCGGGTGGAAGGCAAGTTGAATACAATACCTTTTAATCTTGGGGTTCAATTCAAGAAAAATGGAGCGCGATACCTGAGCATCAGCCAGGCCATGCGCAAGGCGGCTAAAATAAAACCAGGCGATAAAGTAAAAGTGAGTTTTGAAATTGTTGATCCTGATAAATTAGAATTGCCCGAAGAAATGGAAGCTGTACTCGCGCAAGATGAAGCCGGGGCAAAGCTGTGGAATAAGCTTACCGTAGGTTTATAACGAAGCTTAGTACATTATATTAATAGCACCAAAAATGTTGACTTACGCATTGAACGCGCGCTTTACCTGATGAATAAAGTTAAGTCGGGTGCGTATAAGGATAGAATGAAGTGATGGGCTTGCTGGTTATTTGCTTCTGGTCACTAGCCACTGGTTTGTTCAGACCAACTTACTCAAACCGATTTACTGAATACCAATTACCGAACACTGATCACCGATCACCGATTACTGAATACTGATTACCGAACCTCCCAATACCTAATGCCCATTATCGAAGTTCCCACAAAGCCCAAAGTTGAAACCGATGTCTTGACTGCCATTGATTCATGGACGCTGGAAGATCAGCATGTGTATGTGCATTGTTATTATAAAAACGAGTTAGACGAAATGTTAATCCGCGTGTGGCGATCTACTTTTTTAATGGATAAAGTAAGCGGAGCCCACTGCGAATTAGTTCATGCCGAAAATATTTCTTATGCCCCACAATGGACAATCATTCCCGGTAAAAAAGTATTTTCATTTCTGCTTATTTTTTCGGCCTTGCCTAAAGATTGCAAAGTGTTCGATCTGGTAGAGGATATTCCGCAGGCCGGAGGTTTCTATGTTTCAGGTATCAAACGCAATGAGTTGGATGTGTATCATGTGGATATTTAGTTGCTCGCGCTGGTTTCTGGTTGCTGGTTACTCGTTGCTGGTTGTGTTGACTAACTTACTAAAACCGATTTTACTAAATATCAACTACTGATTACCGATGACCACTCACTGAATACTGACCACCGACCACCACTTACTGAATACCAATCACCGATTACTACTTACTGATTACCGAATACTATCTTGCGCCCATGCAATCCCCCGTACTCGAAATTGTTCCGCAACTCAAAGAGCAATTCAAATCGCAGAAGACTTTAATTCTGCAAGCACCGCCCGGTGCGGGTAAGAGTACCGTATTGCCGTTGCAGATCTTGGATGAACTCTGGCTTCAGCAAAAGAAAATCATTATGCTCGAACCCAGGCGCCTGGCAGCACGCTCGGTTGCCATGCGCATGGCGCAGTTGTTAAACGAAGAAGTAGGAGAGACCGTAGGCTATCGCGTGCGCTTCGAAAATAAAGTGAGTGCGAAAACCCGCATCGAAGTTGTTACTGAAGGTATTCTCACGCGCATGATCCAAACGGATAGTACGCTGGAAGATGTTGGTCTTGTAATCTTCGATGAATTTCACGAACGAAGTTTACAGGCTGATCTTGCATTGGCTTTATGTTTACAGGTGCAAGCGCTGTTGCGCGATGATCTAAGGTTGCTCATCATGTCGGCTACCTTAGATGGTGAAAAAATTTCATGCGTGTTGAACAACGCACCCATTCTCACCAGTCTTGGCCGGCAGTATCCCATCACACATCAATATATCAATCCCGATAAGGATTTACGCCTAACACAAAATGTGGCGCGCGTAATCCGCAAAGCATTAAAAGAACAACAAGGCGATATGTTGGTGTTTCTGCCTGGCGCAGGCGAAATACAACACGTGCAACAATTGCTGGAAGCTGAAAATATTTCGGGTGTGGTTCCGCTGTTTGGGGATTTACCTTTTAAGAAACAGCAGGAAGCGATACTGCCGCATCCGCAAGGACTTCGAAAAATTGTGTTGGCAACCTCACTTGCTGAAACATCGCTTACTATTGAAGGCATTACAACAGTAATCGATAGTGGCTATGCACGTGTGCCGAGATTTGATCCGCGCAGTGGCTTAACGCGATTGGAAACGGTGCGCGTTACGCGCGATGCAGCTGATCAACGGGCGGGTCGTGCCGCGCGATTAGGGCCCGGTGTATGTTATCGGCTGTGGCCGGAAGCAACACACCATACTTTGCAAGCCAATCGCCAACCTGAAATACTGGAAGCAGATCTTGCATCACTTATATTAGAGTTAGCCAATTGGGGTGTTTACGATTTGAATGAACTTACGTGGATTACACCGCCACCACCGGGTGCAATCAGTCAGGCGCGCGAGTTGTTACACAACCTCGAAGCATTAGAGGAAAATAAGATCACAACCAAAGGCAAAGCGATGTTGAAGCTGCCCACACATCCGCGCATTGCGCATATGTTACTTTCCCCCCTCTCCCTGGGGAGAGAGGCAGGGGGTGAGGGACTGGCCACCGATCTCGCCTCCCTTCTCGAAGAACGCGATCCACTACCGCGCGAAGCTGGTGCCGATTTAAGTTTACGTATTGAAGTGTTACGCAAGTGGCGCGCAGGCGAACGGGTAAATGCTGACCGGAATGTATTGGAACGCATTGAACGCATCGCAGCCAACTGGCGCAGAATTTTTAAGTTGAATGTAGATAACACCATTCCATCTGATAGTGAGGTGGGTCGCTTGATTGCGGAAGCATATCCCGAACGCATTGCGCAACAACAAGAAAAACAAAGCGAACGCTATAAACTCGCTAACGGTCGCGTAGTGAAATTACCACAACATGATGCGCTGGAGCGCGAACGCTGGCTTGCCGTAGCGCACTTAGATGGCGGCAGCACAGAAGGTAAAATTTTTCTGGCCGCACCATTAGATGAAACTGATTTGCAACACCGAGCAATAGAAACGGAAACGGTTAAGTGGGATGCAACCCGCGGCATGGTAGTAGCAACGCTCGAAAATAAAATTGGCAACACCGTGTTATCTGCAAAGCCGCTCGCCCAAATACCTGATGCTAAACGCATACTTGTTTTAGTAAACGCTTTGCGCGATGAAGGAATAAAATTATTGGGTTGGGATGAAGCCCACACCGAATGGCAAAACCGGGTGTTGAGCATCCGTGCGTGGCGCCCCAATGAAGGCTGGCCCGAAGTAACTACTGAAAATTTAATAGCCACAGCCAATAGTTGGTTGATACCTTACTTAAACACCATTACCAAACGCAGCGAGTTACAAAAACTTGACTTGCTAAACATACTCACTGGTTTGTTGCCTTGGGAGTTGCAACCTAGGTTAGATAAACTGGCACCGGTGCGCATGGGTGTGCCAAGTGGCTCGCACATTAAACTCAATTATTTTGCTGATGGTCGTGCGCCCGTAATGGAAGTGCGGTTGCAGGAAATGTTTGGGTTGTTGGAAACACCGGTTATCAATGAAGGGCGTACAAAAATTTTGTTGCACCTGCTCTCGCCTGGTTATAAACCTGTGCAAGTTACGCAAGACCTAAAAAGTTTTTGGCAAACCACTTACCACGAAGTACGCAAAGAGTTACGCATGCGCTACCCACGCCACCATTGGCCCGAAGACCCGTGGACAGCAGAGGCGGTAAGGGGAGTGAAGAGGAGACCTCATCCCTAACCCTTCTCCTCTGGGAGAAGGGAACATGCTAAGATTTAGGGAAGTTACTTTCCCCCTCTCCCAAAGGAGAGGCACCAGGCTTGCCAACCGCAGCGAAAGCGAAGGTTGGGGTGAGGTGCTTTCTGATTTCAGCTAAAACCTCTGACATACTCTTCAAAACTTCCTCATTTCTAAACCGAATCACTTTCAATCCAAATGCTTCCAACTGAAGTGTTCTGAACTTATCATACTCGGGATTATCATCTATAAAGTGAATTCCACCATCTACTTCAATAACAAGTTTAGCTTCATGGCAGTAAAAATCTACGATATAGGTGGAAATGGGATGCTGCCTTCTGAATTTGTAACTATTGACTTTCCTGTTTCTCAGGTTTTGCCACAGCAGATTTTCCGAAGGCGTCATTACTTTTTTTAACGACCGCGCATTTTCGAATATTCTCCAAGATGCGTTTTCATGAAAAGGTAAATCCATTATCGAAGTTAATAAATCAGAACTGAATTTTATGACCCTTAATCGAAGCACTACTTGATTAAGGATCGCTCTTATTCTGAAACTAAAATTTCTAACTTTACCTAAGTTGATTCTAACTTTTAATCGAATGAACGACAAAAACAACGCCCGCGTTTATAAAATGATTTTTGCAGGAGTGTATCCGCATTACATTACCAAAGCCGAGAAGAAAGGTCGCACCAAAGAAGAAGTGGATGAGATTATTTGCTGGTTAACGGGTTATACCAAAAAAGCTTTGCAAAAACAGATTGATGCGAAGGTAGATTTTGAAACCTTCTTCGCGCAAGCGCCACAACTCAATCCCAATGTGTCAAAAATTACCGGAGTAATCTGTGGCTACCGGATAGAAGAAATTGAAGACCCGCTGATGAAGAAGGTTCGCTACTTAGATAAGTTGGTAGATGAATTGGCAAAAGGAAAGGCGATGGAAAAAATTCTGAGAACTTAATACCTCATAACCCATCAAACACAAACTTTGCATTTTCCCAAAACCGATCTAATGCCATAATGCGCGGTTTAAAAAATGAAATCAATTCAGGCCATTGTGCTTTATTATAAACAGAAACATTCGGCAAGGTTTTATAAATGCGACTGATTACCCGGTTGTTCTGCGTATCATGCAATTGCCAGTTCCATTCTTCTTGTAATTCGGTGTGCAACATAGTCTTTAACTGACTAAATTTTTCGAAGTATAAAATTTGCAGGGCCACATCCCGATGTTCTAAGGTAATCGAAATAGTTGCATCACCAGCGGCATTCATGCGAAAGAATACATCGCTAACACCAGTATGGTAATTAATCCAGTTTATTTTATTGCCTTCTGCTGAAGGAACAGGATTCATGTATCGCCCAAACGTAGTCCAGAACTCTTGCCGTAAGCGGGATGATTCTTCGCGGGGGTACATACGCGCAAAAATAATAACTTAACCTTCAAGTTAGATTCCCGATGTCGCTCGTGTTATACCTATTCTGTTTTTAATGACTTGACAGGATTAGTTGTTGCCGATTGCAATGCCTGAAAAGCAATGGTAAGAAATGCAATGAGCAAGGCTGTAACTCCCGATGCTGCAAATATCCACCACGACAGTTCAATTTTATAAGCGAAGCTCTGTAACCACTGATGCATAGCATAACCTGCAAGGGGCGCGGCAATACAAAATGAAAGTAGCACCAGTTTCAGAAAATCCACCGATAACAAGCTAACAATATTGTTGACGGAAGCTCCCAGCACTTTACGGATACCAAATTCTTTGGTACGCTGTTCGGCAGAAAACATAACCAATCCGAGAAGGCCCAGGCATGAAATGATGATGGCCAGTATGGCAAAGGCGTTGGAGAGTTGCGCTACCACGTGCTCGGTATGGTAAAGCTTATTATATTCTTCATCCAGAAATTGATAGGCAAAGGCATAGTTGGGATTTATACTTTTGTAAACGCGTTCAAGCCCTTCCAGCGTTTCTTTTGTTTTGCCGCTTTCGATTCGTACCAGTAGGACACCAAAATTTTCATACTCTTTTACATCTACAATCAAAGGTTTAATGGGTTCGTGCAAGGAGTGTGTATTGTAATTTTTTAGTACCCCAATAATATGACCGCGTTTGTTCCAGGCAGAAACCCATTTACCAATGGGGTCTTTCAAACCCATTTGTTTTACGGCTTCTTCATTTACCATAAAGGCATCGGCTGAGTCGGTAGCAAACTGGCGTGAGAATCCACGGCCGTCAGCAAGTTTCAAGTTCATGGTTGAAATAAAATCAAACCCAACCGACATCGGTTTAAAGCCAGTAGGAGTTCCTTTCTCTTTTCCTTCCCAATTAATAGCGTCACTGTTATCGGCAGTTTCAGTTTTACCATCTTCGGCACGATCTACTACAAACGTCATGGCATGTGGTGTTTCGCTTGCGCGATCAACCATTAATACCCCCGACACTTCGGAAGCTTGCTGCTTAAAGCGTTGATATCCTTGTGGGTTGGCGAGTTCTCCTTCCACACTTATATAAACCATGTTCTCCCGATCGTAACCAATATTGGTGTTCCGGATGAAATGTGTTTGCTGTGTCATTACTATTGTTGCAATCAGTAATGCAATAGAGATTACAAATTGAAATGTGGCCAAGCCTTTTCTAAACCAGATAGAAGATTTAGAAAAACGCAAAGAATTTTTGAGAATACCTGCTGGCTTAAGTCCGGAGAGAAACAGAGCTGGGTAGCTTCCGGAAACAAGCCCGGTAAAAACTACTAGAGCATGTAACAACAAAACAATAGGCAAATTAAACTGAAGTTGAACATGTTTGCCTGTAAAGAGATTGAAAGCCGGAAGAAGCGAAACCACAAGTACAACCGACAATAACAAACCTAATAGTGCCAGTACGACCGACTCACCAAAAAATTGTCCTATTAATCCGGCCCGTGATGATCCTACTACTTTTCTTACGCCCACCTCTTTGGCTCTTTTAATAGAGCGGGCTGTTGCAAGATTCATAAAATTGATACAAGCTATAATTAGAATGAAAAGTGCCACATAGGTAAAGATGCGGATATACTCAAAACGGCCTCCTTGTGGTTTGCCATTCACAAATTGAGCAACAAGATATTGATCACGATAGGGTTGCAATCCTAATTCTATTTTATATGGTGCGTTTGGATCCATGCGCGATTGCAGCAACCGATTTAGTTTAGTTTCTACACTTTTTGTTTCAGATGCATCGGATAACAATAGTGATGTAAGTGGAGCAGGCGAGGCCCACGCCAATTGTGTCATTTGCGATTCCCAGTTAAGAAGAAAATCAAATTGCTGAGTGCTGTTCGAAGCAACATTTTCAAAAACCGCATTCACCACAAAGTCAATCCTGTTTTCATATCGAATACTTTTTCCAATAGCATTTTCAGGAGAACCAAAATAAACATCAGCCAGCTTACGTGAGATAGCCATACCTTTAATGTCTTTCAGTGCGGTGGCTGCATCGCCCGCAATTACTGGGTAACTAAACATGGTTAAGAAATTTTCATTAGCCCGAGCCCCATTCCACTTATGAATGGAGTTACCTACTTGCAGCGTTTCCGGATGTCCCCACGGTAATTCATAACCGGTGGCATAAAAACTGATAGCTTTTACCTCGGGCGCTATCTGCGTTATATCCGCAATTGGGATTTTAGGACCGAGGCTGTCAAACTGCAGGGGCGTGTTGTAGCTTCCTTCAATTCGGCCATCGGCTGTTATGGTTTGGTACACGTTAAATAGCTGATCGCCATTGGTATGGAAATTATCCATGCTCCGTTCATCCTGAATCCACAGGTATATAAACAAGCAACATGTCATGCCTAAGGCGAGGCCAAAAACATTTAGAGTTGCAAAGGTTTTATGGCGCACCACATTGCGAAATGCTACCAGCAGGTAATGTTTAGTCATGGTAAGATTAGATGTTGAAGTATGATGTTTTCTTTTAATGGCAAAAGGTTTCATAAAACCGAATACACTACGGATATAATCCAGTCTGGCTTTGAACAAACCGGAATACTGGAGCTGATAATCAAATTCTTCTTGCAGATCGCCTTCCACTTCTTCCAGCAAGTGAGGCGCACAATACCAGCGCAGTACTTGGTTGGCCCAGCGCGGAGGAAGTTGTTTGTTACTCATATGCATCGTGTTTAAATAGAAGCAGGTACGAGGTTCCACAGGTGCGCACGAACTTCTTTAATGTCGTGCAGGGTTTGTGTGCCATAAGCGGTTACAGTGAATAGCCGTTTTCGTCTTCCACCACGCTCGGCAACTGGGTTGCTCATACGCGAGGTAATCATTCCTTTTTCCTCCAGGCGTTGCAGGGAGGCATGCACCTGGTTAATGCGAACTTCGCGCGAAGTTTGTGCAATAATTTCGTGGGTAATGTTTACTCCGTAGGCTTCGCCCTGCAAGGCGGCAACCAGCAAGAGCACAATTTCTTCAAACTCACCCAGATAAACTCGTTTCATAAATAATCCTGTTTATTATTTCCATTTTTGCTGAACAAATGGCTTGCCACAATTCGAATCTTTGAAAATTCCTCTAAAATCAAGGTTTAAGAAATTGGTTGATGTCCGATTGCAGACACTGGGCGTTTGTATCAGGACGGTTAAGAATTGTTAAACTTTAGAAAAAATTCTTCGATTCCTTGTTTTACTTTTAAATACAAAGTACTTTTGAATTATAATTCAACAACCACATTTTAGTTATGAAATCCCTGATCAAATTCCTGCACACCATTCCCGGAGTAGGGGCAACTACATTACTCATCTTGTCTATACCCTTAATCGCGATGCAGTTTACCACCGAAGTAAACTGGAGTGTAGGCGACTTTATTATCATGGGTATTCTTATCTTCAGTACCGGCTCGGCCTACGTGTTGCTTTCATGGTATACACCTAACGTTATTCAACGGGCTGCTTATGGAGCGGCTATTGGTACAACATTTTTAATGGTCTGGGCCAACATGGCTGTTGGGCTTATTGGTAGCGGCCTGCACGCAGGTAACTTAATGTATATAGGTGTTATAGCCATACTGATTGCAGGTACCTTTTTTTCTGAGTTTACAGCCAAAGGCTTGGCGTTAACCATGTTTGCTGTAGCCTTCGCGCTGGTGTTGGTTGCTATTGTGGCGTTACTGGCCAACATGCAATCTTATCCCGGCAGTTCAGTGGCTGAAATTATTGCCGTGAATGCATTCTTTGCATTTCTGTATTGCGTGGCGGGGTTGTTGTTTCGATTTGTAGCCTTGCATCCGCAGCCAAAAACAGAAGGTTAGTATCACTAAACATGTTGAAGTTTAGCAAGATTTATTTTAGCTTAACTGTTCTGCTCTTTGTTGCTGAGGTACTGATTGCTTTATTCGTGCACGATAATTTTATAAGACCGTATGTAGGCGATGTACTGGTGGTTATTTTAATCTATTGTTTTGTTAAATCATTCTTCCATCTGCCAGAATTTGTTCTCGCTATTGGGGTTTTACTTTTTGCTTTCGCGATAGAGTTTTTGCAATACATAAAAATTGTACACGTGTTGGGTCTTGAAAAATCAGAACTGATGCGTACTGTTATAGGAACTTCTTTCGCGTGGTTAGATCTGCTGGCCTATATGATAGGTATTGGGATTGTGTTGATGGCCGAGAGATACATTTGGCAAAAGCAGCTAGTATGAGAAAGGAATTTTTTGTTACAGAAGATTCCATTGTGCGCCAGATCTGGGGCCGCAGCGATACTGTTCTTTTTATTTTTGCAGGTGCGGCTGCGGAGTTTGCGCTTAACAAATCGGTGGACTGGTTGTATTTTACTGGCCGCCTTCCGGCTGATCCTATAGGAAGATTGTTTTCTACGGTATCGTACGCCCGCAGCATTATGTTTTCTGAAAAGCAAACTGCACTACGCACTATTGATGCGATGAATAATATTCATGCACAGGTAGAACGAGATCGCGGCACAAAAATTCCTGACTGGGCTTATCGCGATGTGCTGTTTATGTTAATCGATTATTCCATTCGCGCATTTGAAGTGTTGGAACGCAAACTCACGCAATCCGAAAAAGATGAAGTGTTTGATGTGTTTAACCGATTAGGAAGCCGCATGCAGATAAAGGATTTGCCTTCAACTTTTCAGCAATGGCAAGGTATGCGACAAACTCACCTTGAGCAAAATCTGGAATGTAGCTCGCACACCGCTGATCTGTTTGATCGATATGCTGAACACCTGGGTTCACTTCGCTATAGAATATTGTTGGAAGTGCAAACTAAAATTGTTCCGCAGCATGTGCAAGGGCTCTTGAGTTTACGCAAATTCTCATTGTTGTTTCCTGTGTTGCTGTTTTACAAACTAAGCAGAATGGTAAAACTTGATGCGGCTGTTAAAGCACTCATCTTACCGGCTAAATATAAAAAAGCAATTCTGGAATTGGATGTGAAACCAAGTGTAGTTCAGAAAGTAACTCAGGTTTATCCTTTATCAGGAACTGTACATTCGTAATAGCTTAAGAATATTCTACAAAGGCCCGGATCTTTTTTGGTTCACCAAATAACACCAACCTATCCTCCGGTTTAAGTTGCAGGGTATCGGTAATTATGCCGAGTGTTTGCATCTTTTCGCGCAACGCACCCAATAAATTTTTCTCTTCAATTTTTCGCTTTACGGTTACTAACACAAGGCCTGCATCGGCAAAGTCAATCTCGTTAATTTTGCTGCCCACTAACCGCCCTGGTACATGCACCTCAATTACCTGATACTGTTCGCACACGCGATATGAATCTACCACTCCGGTAAAACTTAATTTATGAGCCATGCGTTCGGCCGAGTTTTGTTCGGGATACACAAACTCAGTTAATCCCATCGTTTCCAAAACCGTTTTTTGTAACGATGATGTAACGCGACAGATAATCCGTTTCACCCCAATCTGTTTTAATAAGGCTGCCAACAGAATGATGGTACCTTCATTTTCGCCAATGGCGATAATAATGGCATCGGCTTCCTTTAGCGGTAAATCCAGAATGGCATCGCGGTTGGTGGCATCCAACGTAACGGCATACGTAATTTTATTTTTATTTTTTTCGGTGCGATCCTGTTGACTATCCACACCAAAAACTTCGTGGCCAAGGTCAACTAATTTAGTGGCCAGCGATGAACCGTAGCTCCCCAATCCAAATACAATATACTTCATAAGCTTCAGCCTTTAGTTAATACATAATTTCTTCAACCGGATATTGATGTAATTGTTTTTTAGGCTGCGTGGCAAAAGCCATCAACAACGTTAAAGAACCCACACGCCCTATAAACATAACTACAATCAAAATAATTTTGCTACTTACTGAAAGCTTGGGTGTAACCCCAAGCGAAAGCCCCACTGTGCTAAATGCCGAAAAAGTTTCAAACGAAATTTCAAGCAAGCCAAACTGACTATCGGCAACAGAAATAAGTAGAACCGCTAATCCCATTATCATTAAAGAGATTAAGATGATCGCGAATGCACGATTTATGGAGGTTTCGCTGATTTGTGTTCGGAAAACTTCTACTCTACTATTTCCAGTTATAATTGCCCTAAGGTTTAGGAAGGCAACAGCAATGGTAGTTGTTTTAATTCCACCACCCGTAGAAGAAGGGGATGCGCCAATCCACATCAATAATAGATAGATCATGATGGTGGGTAATGTTAAGGCTTGAAGATTAATGGTATTAAATCCTGCGGTGCGGGGAGTAACGGAACCAAAAATGGAAGTAACAATTTTTCCGATAGTGCTTGGATGCTCGCGTAAGCTTGCATTGTATTCTAAACCAAAATACAAAGCAGTACCAACTACCAGTAAAATCAGGCTGGTCCACAGGGCAAGTTTTGAATTAACTTGTACAATGCGTGTGGCACTTTCGGGTAGGGGATTACCGAGTATTCGGTTAATTATTGCAGAAGCTTTTCTACGGATGTAAGAAAAAATATTAAACACAATGGGAAATCCCATTCCTCCTAAAACAATCATGAGTGCAATTACAAGGTGTAACGGGTAGTTGAATTTAACCAGCGGTTCGTTTAAACCATCGGGTAGAGTGGAAAAACCGGCATTACAAAATGCAGAGATAGCATGAAACACAGAAAAGAAAATGTGTTCAACTTGTCGGTTGAAGAGAGCTTCTTCTAAGCTAAAGTAGATGAGAAGTGCTCCAAGTGCTTCGAAGAATAATGTAACCAGAATAATGCGCCCTACAATACTAATTACGTTGCTAATTCTATTGCTGCTTACCATACTTTTTAATGCAACCTGATTATGAAAGGATACCGAACCTGCTGCCAGGTATGCCAACAATCCGGTGAACGTCATAATGCCCAATCCACCAATTTGTATCAACAGTAAAATAATTATTTTACCAACACTGGTAAAGTCTGCGGCAGTGTTCACCACCGTTAAGCCGGTAACGCAAACCGCACTGGCCGAAGTAAAAAAAGCATCAATAACAGAAATGCCTTTTACCGTAGCCGTTGGTAAAAGCAAAAGCAAGGCACCTATGGTAATGATAACAGCAAAACTGATTATAAAAACAAAGGAGGTGTTCTGCCTTCTGCGATATAGATATTTAAGCAACCCCGAAGCTTCGGTTACAAAAAGGAATGTAATGAATGCGTAAAGCAATAATTTTCTGATCAGGAAATCGGTAGTGTTGGCGCCCTGCAAGGCTTCTACCGTTTGTGCGATATGATGCAAATAAAACGTGAGCAGCACCAAACCAAAAGAGTAGGCATGCGCACGCCATTTTTTATGCTCAATAAATCCGCTGGCAAACCGAATTATAAATAAAACTTTAAATGTTGTTAACAGTGGAAACAAATACGTATGCAGGTGCGGTAACGAACTGTAAAATGAATGAAATCCAAAATCGTAAACCACGAGGCTAAACGCGGCTAATGTACCAACAGGTAAGATAGCGTTGCTGATGCGATACGCTAGTAGTAAAATTTTCTCAAACCAATGCCGACTCTGACTAATCACGCGATCGGTTATATTGCGTTTAAGCCAACGATAGATTATTGCAATTTGGTGGATAATGGTTTTCAAATGCTGCCCCGCCTGTTCGGGGCTAAACTTAAGGTAAGGAAACTGCAAGCACAAGTCTATGCATGCCAATCTGGGTTTGTTGTTAAAAAAATCAACTCTTAACCGCTGGTAAAAACCTAAGTCTTTCTGGCAGATTTAACATTAGCTTTAATCCTTAAAATCATTAACTTTCCCTATAAATCAATTGCTTTAAATTTAATCTTATAACAACACCATTATGGCAGCATATTCAATCAACGTAAATGGCGAAACAAAAAAGGTAGATGTAGCTTCCGATACTCCACTTTTGTGGGTGTTGCGCGATTCGCTCGGTCTTGTCGGTACCAAGTTTGGTTGCGGTATTGCACAATGTGGTGCCTGCACCGTACACCTTAATGGAACAGCCGTGCGTTCATGTGCATTGCCCATTTCGGCAATTGGCACCAGCAAGGTTACCACCATTGAAGGATTATCGAAAGAAGGTGACCACCCGGTGCAGCAGGCATGGCAGGAAGTGGATGTGCCGCAATGTGGTTATTGTCAGGCCGGACAAATTATGAGTGCTGCGGCATTACTGGCAAAAAATGCAAAGCCAACCGAAGAGCAAATTGCCACCGCCATGAGCGGTAACATTTGCCGGTGCGGAACTTACCATCGCATTAAAGAAGCAGTTGTGTTGGCCTCATCTAAAATGAAGTAAAGCATGGAAACATTAAGCAAAACAAGCAGACGCGATTTTTTAAAACTGGGCTTAACAGCAGGTGGTGGATTGATGTTGAGTTTTAACTGGAGCGATTCCGTTGCTGCAATTATAAATACAAGTAGTGAGACGCTGGCTGCGAATGTGGATTTTAATAGTTATCTCTCCATTTCGCCCGATGATGTGGTTACGATATTTTCACCAAATCCCGAGTTGGGTCAGAATATCAAGACTTCTTTCCCGATGGTGGTAGCCGAAGAATTGGATGCCGATTGGAAAAAAGTAAAAGTAGTGCAGGCTGCACTGGACGTAAAAAAATATGATCGTCAACTAACCGGTGGTAGTGGTGCCGTTCCACATTCGTGGGAACGCTTACGCAAAGCCGGAGCAACAGCCCGACACATGTTGGTAGAAGCAGCAGCTAAAAAATGGAATGTTGCGGCATCCACACTTACCACCAGTAATGGTTTTGTGATTCACCCGAATGGTACTAAACTAAGTTACGGTGCGCTGGCTACCGATGCCGCAGCACTTACAGTACCAACTGAAGTAAAACTTAAAAATCCAAAAGACTTTAGACTGATTGGCACAGCCGTGCCGAATGTAGATAATAAAGAGATGATTACCGGCAAGCCATTGTATGGGCTTGACTTCTACCGCGAGGGCATGTTGCATGCTATGATTCAACGCCCGCCATCATTCGGAACAAAAATAAAATCAGTTGATGCTACGGCAGCAAAAGCATTACCGGGTATTGTAGATGTAGTTACGTTTAAAAATAATGTAGCGATTGTAGGTAAATCTACCTGGGAGATTATGAAGGCCCGCAAAGTGTTGAAAGTAGAGTACGAGAATGCGGGTAACATTGAAAGCACTTCCGATCACGATAAGTTATTCAAAGAATTACTCGATAAACCGGAAGCAACTGTAAGGAGGAAAGATGGTGATGTTGAAACAGCATTTAAGAACGCAGCCACGGTAATCAAACGCGAGTACCAATGTCCGTTTCTTTCGCATGCGCCAATGGAACCGATGAATTTTTTCGCTCACGTAAAAGCAGATGGTGTAGAGTTAATTGGCCCTACGCAAACACCCGATCGTGCGCGCATGGCTACAGCCCAACTACTGGGTATTGCCCCTGAAAAAGTTACTGTTGAGTTAACGCGATTAGGTGGTGGCTTTGGCAGAAGACTACAAGCGGATTATGTGGTGGAAGCAGCCGAGTTATCTAAACTGATTAATGCTCCGGTAAAAGTTACATGGAGTCGCGAAGACGATATGATGGGTGGAAGCTATCGCCCGGCTGTGCGCTACCGGTTTGAAGCAGCTTTGGATACAACCGGAAATCTGATTGGCTATAAACTTCGGGGTGTTGGTGTTAATGCGGGCAACTCTACCCGCGAAGATAATTTCCCATCGGGAGCTGTTGCGAATTTATTAATTGATTCCATCGATCATCAATCGCCTATTACAACCGGAGCCTGGCGTGCACCTATTACTAACTTTCTCGCTTTCGCGGAACAAGCTTTTTTAGATGAGGTAGCGTTGGCTGCCAAGAAAGATCCCGTTCAATTTAGACTGGAGTTGCTGGAGAAAGCAAAGCAATCACCCACGGGTGCGATTAAATATGATATTGACAGGATGAAGAGTGTGATCAATCTTGCAGCAGAAAAATCAGGTTGGGGCAAAAAGAAAAACCTGGCGCAAGGCTTCAGCGTTTATTTCTCACATCGCTCGTATGTAGCGCAGGTAGCCGAAGTAGAAATGGTAAGTGGCAACCCAGTGCTCAAGAAAATTATTGCAGCTTCCGATTGTGGCATTGTTATTAATCTGAGTGGTGCAAAGCAACAGGTAGCGGGTGGTATTGTGGATGGATTAGGCCATGCACTTTACGGACAAGTTACCTTTAAAGATGGCGCTGCCGAACAACGTAATTTTAATAATTACAAACTTATCCGCTACAACGAAGTGCCACAAGTAGAAGTGCATTTTGTAGATAATGGAATTGATCCGACAGGATTAGGTGAACCTGCTTTACCACCAACCGGTGGCGCAGTGGCCAACGCAATTTTTAAAGCAACCGGCAAACGGTTATACAATCAACCCTTCACGCTACAAGAAGAAATGAAAGGAGTAAAGTTGGGGCAGAAGATGTAATTTTTTTGCAGTCGTCATAACCACTTAAAGTGGTCGGACGACTAAGAATATATGGCATACGATTTAAAACTGGCAGATCGAATCCGCGAATATCTGGCTGAAGTGCCTGCGCTTAAAATAAGAGAGAAAGAGATGTTTAGCGGACTCGCATTTTTAGTAAACGGCAAAATGTGCGTGAATGTAAGTCACGAAAATCTGATGTGCCGGTTTAACCCTGAAAGATTTGATGAGGTTTCGGAACGAATGGGTTTTTTGCCCATGATCATGCGCGGCAAACAATTAAATGGATATTGTTATGTAAGCCCCGATGGATTCAAAACAAAAAAAGATTTTCAATTCTGGATGCAACTGTGTCTGGCGTATAATACCAAGGCTAAAAGTTCAAAACCTAAGAAGAAAACTAAATGAGAGCAGCTTTATTTTTTCTATTCGTGCTAATGGTTAGTTGCACTACTAAAATGGAGCACATCGAATCATTTGATCTTACTGCTGTTAAGCAACACATTCACGAAGCTAATCAGAAGTATGGCGAACGTTTTCAAAATAACGATCCGGCCTGGTATGCTGATCGCTATACAGCAGATACCTGTGCCATGCCGCATAACGAACCAACCGTATGCGGTCGCGATGCTATCCGTGCATTTAATTATAACGATGGCGCCAATGCCGAAATTTACATTGTAGTAACGGAGACGGCCATCTATGGCACGGCCGAGGCAGTAGTAGAAGAAGGCACTTTCGATTTTCCGGATGGGAAGGGTGGTAGTTATGATAAAGGAAAATTCATCGCCATCTGGAAACAGGAGGATGGCAAGTGGAAATTGTATCGGGAGATTTGGAATAGTGATTCAGCACAACAGTAAGGCACATTGAGTAAAGTTGTTTTTCAAGACGATTATTTTTCAGGCTCATTTAAATGGATGGCCTCAGGGGTATGTGTTTTGATAGCCACTATTGCGGTGTGGAATTCATACAATTGGGTAATTGCGCCCATGTTAATTCTTATTGTGTGCTTCTTTACCACGTATAATGAAATGGAAATAGATTTAACAAAGGGAATTATCAAAGACTCTTTTCTTTTTATGTGGATACCTACACAGGAAGAAACCAAAAGTTTTAAGTCCTTAACTAAAATTCGATTAAGCAAACAAATGCAAAGCTATACTGCAAATAGCCGAGCGCGCACTGCTCAGGTTAAGTTCTTTGAATATATAGGAACTCTTGAATTAGACTCTGGTGAGTTGGAACTGATAAGAGAGGTTGATTATGAAAAATTTTCTGAACGAATTAAAAAACTATCAACAGAACTTAATCTTCCGGTAGAGCGTAATTTTTAAACCTTGTCGCAAAACACCCCTTAAATGGCGGGTTTGTGTACGCTTGGGTATAATTACGACAACTATCTTTACATCATCAAATCGCACTACAAACTCTAAATATTTATGACAAAGAATTCGATCACCATAAAGGCATTGGTAAATGCTCCGGTACAAATAGCGTGGCGCGCATATACAAATCCTGCTGCCGTTACCCAATGGAATTTTGCTTCCGATGATTGGTATTGCCCCACTGCCGAAAATGATTTGCGCGTTGGGGGAAAAATGAAGTCGCGCATGGAAGCCAAAGATGGAAGTTTTGGTTTCGACTTTGAAGCGATTTATGAAGAAGTAATAGATCAGAAAAAGTTGGCGTATGGTCTGGCAGATGGTCGCAAGGTTGTTATCACTTTTGAAGCCAATGGCGACAAAACAAACGTAGTTACCACGTTTGATGCCGAGAGTGAAAATCCACTTGAGATGCAGGAAGCCGGCTGGCAAGCTATTCTCAATAATTATAAAGCCTATGCCGAGCGCGCTGTACGCATGGAAACTTTGTATTTCGAAACGGAAATTAAAGCGCCTGTAAATAAAGTTGCCTCAATTATGTTAGGTGAAGAAACTTACAAGGAATGGACGGCTGAGTTTAATCCTACTTCGCGGTACAAAGGTTCGTGGCAAAAAGGTTCGAAGATGCTTTTTATCGGTACCGATAAAGATGGTAATGAAGAAGGCATGGTGTCGCGCATCAAAGAACATCTTCCTAATAAGTTTGTATCAATTGAGCATTTGGGTATGGTGCACAAAGGCGAAGAGATTACCTCGGGTAAAGTGGTGGAAGGTTGGGCCGGAGCATTAGAGAATTATTCGTTTGTTGAAACTAAAACCGGAACAAAACTCTGGGTAACCTTAGATTCAAATGAGCAGTACAAAGACTACTTCTCTGAAGCATGGCAACGCGCACTTAAAAAACTGAAACAAATCTGCGAAACCTGATAACGCATATTTTTTGAATATAGGATTCTGACGGCCGTTTTCTAAAGTTTACAGCCGTCTTTACGCCTACTTACCAACATGAATTAATAATAGCCTTATGGAAAATCCAATCTTCCCTTGCTTATGGTTTAATGGCCAGGCTAAAACCGCTGCAACATTTTATTGTTCGGTTTTTAAAAATTCTAAAATAATAGCCGATACAGCCATGGTGGTTACGTTCGAATTGAACGGTAGAAAATTTATGGGACTTAATGGTGGGCCGCACTTTACATTTAATGAGGCAGTTTCGTTTGTGGTGGAATGCAGCACGCAGGCCGAGATTGATCATTACTGGAATAACTTAACGGAAGGCGGAAGCGAAAGTATGTGTGGGTGGTTAAAAGATAAGTTTGGTATTTCGTGGCAGATTATACCCACAGTACTGGGCGATTTAATGAGCGACCCGGTGCGTGCACCGCGGGTGGTAGAAGCTTTTATGAAAATGAAAAAATTTGATATTGAAACGTTGTTGAAAGCTTAAGCAAAATGAAAACACCAGTTGCCACTTCTATTGATGAATACATTGCCGCGTTCCCGAAGGAAATGCAAATGCAACTAAAGCAGATGCGCGCTATTATTCATAAGGCTGCACCGCGGGCCGAAGAAAAAATCAGTTATGGTATGGCTGCATTTACCCTTAAGGGAAAGAACCTGATCTACTTTGCAGGATACAAAAACTATGTAGGGTTGTACGGTGTATCGGCATCGCCCGAGTTCAAAGCAGATTTTGCTGCATATAAAACATCTGGCAAGGGCACCATCCAATTTCCAATTGATAAACCCTTACCGGTTACGCTCATTACACGTATTCTCAAACACCGTATAAAACTCATCACCACCAACTCCTAATACCTAATTCCCAATACCCAATACCTAACATTATGCAACGCATTCCCGCCAAAGATATAGACGAATACATTGCAGCATTTGAGGGCAATGTGCAGGCAAATCTGGTAAAGTTGAGAGCAACTATAAAAAAAGCTGCACCCAAAGCCGAAGAGAAAATGAGTTATGCTATTCCCACATTTTTTCTGGGTGGAAAAAATCTGGTTCACTTTGCTGCGTTCGATAAACACATTGGTTTTTATCCTACGCCCTCGGGTGTGGCCACATTTGCCAAAGAGTTAAAACCGTATCCTACTTCAAAGGGTGCCGTTCAATTTCCGTTAGATAAACCTTTGCCGCTTACGCTGATCAGCAAGATTGTGAAGTTTAGGGTAAAACAGAATACAATAAAGGGTGGAAGGAAGTAATAAAAGGGCCAATGCTTAAAAGAAAAAATGTCAGTTTGATTTTAAAAATCAAACTGACATTAGAGAGGTTGACGAGTTCAATAGGTACTAAAATGAGAATCCTAAATTTATACTCAAGCCTGTGGTGGGTTCAAAATAATCATAATCTGAAAATGAGCCGAATTCATAAAACTGTAGTTCCATTACTTCGATACCTACTCCAATATGGAGTGCAGACGTATTACCTAAATTAATTTTTGCCCCTACGGTCGCATTGCCCATTAATCCTGGAAATTTATACCCTCCTTGCAAACCTAAATATGGTGTTACTTTTCGTTTTATAAAGTTAAATCGAAGATCAAGAAATACTGGAAAAATAGTTTGCTCTTCCATGTAATAAATTGAGTAATCAAATCCATCACCTAAATCCTGAAAAACTTCATCAGAAAGATGTCGCACACCAATTCCTACTCCCATCGAAAAATGGGGACTAAATCTATAACCATTTATAAGGTCGGCCTTATAGAATCCAAAAGAGTATTCTGTTAAAGGGCCGGCCACACCTACTTGAATAAGTCCTAAATAACCCGACTTAGATCCAGATTTTTTATCGGGGTTAATTGTACCATTGCTCAATGCTGATGGAGTAGAAGTGTAAGGACGGCTTTCGTAAGTTGTTGTAGCAACTTCTTTGGTAATTTTTTCAATGTCGGATGCCGGATAGATGAACTTATACTTTCCAATTATTGCAATCCTTACATAGTCGGGAGTTTGTTCAAGAATTTGTCCTCGAACAACTTGCCCGGATTTAAGATAGAGCACATCTTCCATCTGCTGGCAAAATGCTGTTAGGTAAACAGCTAAAACCATTCCTATAATGAGTATAAATTTTTTCATATTGTCGTTAGATTATTTATGGAAATAAAAATCACCCAGCAAAGAAGAGTTTTCCCACGGGGTTTGTTTGTTTTCAGATTGATTAATTACGTTAATCCTTACTTCTTTAAAAACCTGCTCTACCGATAGTCCGGGTTTTCTGAGAGCCTTAATAAGTTCTTGTGTGTATAACCCATTATCTCCGTCACCATCTGATGCTGTTTTTCCAGGAGCAGTAGCAAAAGCAATAATAGAACCTTTCGGTGCATTGTCAGGTTGGGCTAATCCTCTGTCTAGTGATCGTGAACTTTTAGAATACGGGTTGTTTCTGCATGCATCGAGAATAACAATATTCATGGGGTTTTCTTCGATCTCCAACATTCGTAAAACCACGTCTGCTTTTACACATTCATCTTCAATATCATACTCGCGTTCTATCTTTGCATTAATCGGTACAAGATAATTTACACCGTTTGATTGTAACCCATGCCCGGCATAATAGAATAATGCAACACCTTTATTTTTAGCAACCTTGTCGCCAAAGGCGCGTATTGCTTCCTTCATTTTAATCTTGTCCACATTGGTATAAATCAAGACTTCAAAATTCAACCTACTAAGTTCACTTGCTAATACTTTGGCATCGTTAACCGGGTTTCTTAGAGGCGAGTCTTTGTATGAAGCATTACCAATTACCAAAGCCAGCCTGCTTGAGTAACCGCTGCTAGAAAGTTGATCAAGTGTAGAGCTATTTAATTCAGAACTGACTTTAGTATCAGAGCCCGAGGGTTTAATTACTTGTGCTACTTCTACTGGTTCTGAAATCTTGTCTTCAATTAAAAATGTAAACCTAAGACTAGTATATTTATTATAATATGGTGGTTGAATGTAGTCTTTCTTTGGCTTATACCCTTTGGGAATAGCCTCAACGGTATGATCCCGTTTGTTGATCAAAACCTTAGCTCTTTCGGCTGTGACTATCTCTTTGCCATCTACGATAAATTTTGTCTCGGGTACATTAGAGCTTAGCTCAAGTAGAATGTTAGCATCTTCGCTTACTTTGGGATAAAGATTTTTTTGTGCATGTCCAGCACTTAACTGAAATGCAAAGATCAAAGGAATTACCCATTTCATGAATTGTGACATAACACTTTCTAATTATTGGCTTGTCCAATGTCTTGTTTTCCAACTTCCATTTTGGCTGCAGTGCCAACCAAAGTTGTTTTAAGAAAATGAAAAATGAAGAAAGTGGTAACTTTCGTGTCAACACTATAATCAATAACCAGATCTGCTCCTGAGTGTTTACTTAATGCTGAATTATAGAGTTGATCTACCTCTTTTGCTTTAAACGATGGTGGTATAATAAAGCCCGTCTTTTTAATTACAGCTGTTGTATGACCAAGAGGTGTTACGTTGCTGTTAGGATATACATAATGCGAATTGGGGACTACCGACCCAACTTTTATGGCGCAGCTACTTAAAGAACAGATGACCACTACAAATATGATTTTATTAAAGTATTTCATATGATTCTGATTTTAAAGATCAATTAAGTTTTTGCTTACCCACTTCCTGTTTTACAGCCGTTCCCTCTACGATATATTTTGTGATATGAATAATTAACAGAGGTGTCTGTTTTTGGTAAATGTCCACGTTAATCAAACCATCAGCATCCTGAGCTTTACTTAGGGCATCTGCATAGGCTTGATTAATTAATGTAGAGTTAACCATGGGCGGAAACATTAACTTAACCTTACTGGCTTCACCTCTTACCTTATTAAGGGGTGTAACGTTCGCATTTGGAAATGAAAAGTGAGTTTGGGGAGCCCTACCCATGTAAAGGGTTTTGGTGCAACTGCTTAATCCAACGAATAGCAGCAGCAAGATCAATCGATTCATAGAAATTTTGGTTTTGGTTATAGACAGCTAAAAATAAGTTAAATACAGCCCTATTTGCAAACGATCTCTATACCTTTATCCCAGAAGGTGGATGATTTTTTACCCCAGCTAACAATTTTTCACCTTTGTTAAAATAATCTAAAGCGCCAGCCGTCTACAGTCCTATAAAATCGCTGGCAATGGACCTGGCAATGCAAGACTTAAAGCAAAACACATTTTTGCGCGAAAAAGATAAACTCCTGGGGTTTATCCGCAGCCGGGTTGCTACGGTGGAAGAAGCCGAAGACATTCTGCAGGATGTGTTCTATCAATTTGTAGCGGGCTTTCAAACAATTGAATCGCTGGATCGGGTAACATCCTGGCTTTACAGTGTGGCGCGCAATAAAATTATTGATCGCTACAGGCGCGATGCTGTACGACCACAACGTACCGATTTTGAATTTCAGGCGGGCCGCGATGACGATGCACCTTTATCGCTGCACGAAATTTTACCCGACCTCGGTAACAGTCCGGAGGCCACGTTATTACGCGAAGCCATCTGGGACGAGATAAGTGAAGCGCTTGCCGAATTGCCAAGCGAACAACGCGAAATCTTTATTCTGAACGAGATTGAAGAAAAAGGATTTCGGGAGATAGCCGAAGAAACAGGCGTATCTATTAACACACTGCTTTCGCGAAAGCGGTATGCTATAATTGCCCTGCGTAAACGGCTGCAAAAGTTTTATGATGATTTAACGAACGATTGATTTTTAAAGAATTAGCAATATGCATTCAGGTAAAAAAATAGCCAAAGTTGTTATCCTTAGTATAGTGGGGGTAGCTTTTGTACTTGGCGTAATCTGGGGTACCATGTACCTGTGGAACTGGTTAGTACCAACATTATTCAACGGCCCGGTAATTAATATCTGGCAAACGCTGGGCTTACTCGCGCTTTCGCGGATTTTGTTTGGCCGATGGGGTGGTGGATGTAAACACAAAAATTCTAACGGCCCTTGGAAGCATTACTGGAAAGAGCGCTGGACAAGCATGAATGCTGAAGACCGCGAAAAGTTTAAGCAAAAACTCAAAGACAAGTGGTGCTATAAAGAAGAGAGCACTCCGGCTGCCAATTCAGGCACTTCAAACGGTTGAGGAGCCAGTTCGCTAAAAAATTCACATAAGTTTTTTCAAAAACCCCGAACAATTGCCAAAAAATGGCGTTGAAGGAAACTGTGGAAACTTTTGGTAATGCTTTAAGTTTCCATACTTTTGCCGGCCTTATGGAGGAAATTCAGACATACGATAAGATTTTGGAAGGTGCCGAGGCGCTTTTTATGAAGTACGGAATCCGCAGTGTTACCATGGATGACATTGCGAGACATCTGGCCGTTTCTAAAAAAACATTGTATCAGCACTTTGCCGACAAAGATGAATTGGTGTACAAAATGTCTGAGAAATTTCTGGATCGGGCCTTCAATCAATACGATGAAATTTCCCGGAGTTCTAAAAATTCAATTGAAGAACTGAGTAAGATTTCAGTGTGCATGAAGCTCGATATGGAAAATATGAATCCCTCCATGTTGTTCGACTTGCAGAAGTATCACACCAAAGCCTGGAATTTGTGGAGCGAACACAAAGGTAAAGTGATTAGCGAATCGGTAATGCGCAACATTCGGAAGGGGATTGAAGATGGTTACTTCCGTGCTGAAGTAAATCCGGAGATAATGGCCCTTATACGAGTAGCGTTGATTGAGAGTGCCTTTAATGGTGATGTGTTTCCGCGCGAACGATTTAGCCTGGTGGATGTCCAATTGCAGCTCTTCGAATTGTTTGTACATGGGCTATGTACCGAAAAAGGAAAAAAATTATATCAGAAATACAAAGAGAATACCCAAATAACCAACCAACCCAATGAAGCAGTTTTATAAATTTTTTAGTTTGCTACTCATGCTTGCGGCCGCACCGGCTTTGCAGGCACAAACAACGTTTACGTTACAGCAATGCATTGATTATGCGTTAGAGAATTCGGTGCAGGTACAAAATGCCATACTCGATGAGGAGATTGCACAAGCCAAAGTGAAAGAAACTATTGGCATTGGCTTACCACAAATCAGTGGAAGCGCTTCGTTGATGCACAACAATAAGCTACCCCGATTTTTTAACACCTATACCGGACCGGGCGGTTTTATTGATTTCGGGGGAATACCCGGCATACAACCTGGCGATGTAGTGGCTGCCGAAAACTTCTTTCAATTAAAAAGCAGTGGCGATGCAAGTGTTTCGGTTAACCAGTTGATTTTTAATGGCTCGTACATTGTTGGGCTAAGAGCATCCAAAACCTACAAAGAACTTTCGTACAAAGCTACTGCCCAATCAAAAGAGCAGATTGTACAGCAAGTAACAAAGGCATATTACACCGTACTTATTAATAAAGAACGGGTAACACTTTTTACCAGCAACATTGCACGGGTAGATTCTTTGCATAGAAATACCAAAGCACTTTTCGAAAATGGTTTTGCAGAAAGCATTGATGCCGATCGCATTCAGGTAACGCTTAACAACCTGATTGTAGAACGCGATAAGTTTCTTAACATGAACGAACTGGGTATTGCTTTGTTAAAATTCCAAATGAACTACCCCATGAATCAACAGATTGATGTGGCCGGTAACATTAAAGATATTAACATAGCCGATGCCGCACTGAATGAAACGTTAGATTATGCTAATCGCCCCGATTACCAATTGCTGGAAGTTAACAAACGTCTGCAGGAGTTGAACATTAAAAACAATTATGCGTCTGCTTTGCCTACGCTTTCGGCATTTGCCAAGTACGGGTACTCTACGCAATCGCCTACTGTTGGTGGATTGTTTAAAACCAATTCGCAGTTTAATGAAGTACCCGGTGCGGGTCCTGATAAATGGTATGACTACTCCAACATTGGGCTTAGTCTTAACATTCCACTTTTTTCAGGTATGCAAAACCGGTATAAAGTACAACAGGAAAAAATTGCGTTGGAAAAAATCAACAACAACTTCCGCAGCTTAAAAGCTGGCATTGATCTGGAAACACAACAAGCCGGTTTAAACTACGACAACGCATTGAAGTCGCTAAAAGCGCAACAACAAAATATGGAGTTGGCGGCCAAGGTGGCTAACGTTACCAAAATTAAGTATGAACAAGGAGTAGGCTCAAACATTGAAGTGATTGATGCCGAAGATTCGCTACGCCAGGCGCAAACCAACTACTACAATGCCTTGTTCGATGCTATTGTGGCCAAAGTAGATTTAGACAAAGCATACGGCAAACTCGTACCGGCAACCACCAATGAAAACAAGTAACCAAAATCAATTTCCCTATACTATGAAATCAAGATATACAAGTTTACTAATTGCTTCGGCCTTAACCAGTGTAATGCTGATTGGCTGTGGCGAAGAAGATAAAGCCGCAAAACTGGCTGGCTTAAAAAAACAACAATCGGAATTAACCAAACAGATTACCGAGTTGGAGAAGGAGTTGGCAGGCACTACTAAAACCGAAGTAAAAACCAAAGAGGTTGCTGCGCTGGCCGTAAAAACGCAAACGTTCGATCACTATGTAAAAACACAAGGATTGGTAGAAGCCGAAGATAACATTATGGTGAGTGCAAAAGGAATGGGTGTAATTACTCAGGTTTTTGTAAAAGAAGGTGAAGCCGTAGCCAAAGGCCAAACGCTTGCGCAGATTGATAACTCGCTTATCACCCGCAATGTAGAAGGCATGAAAGCTCAGTTGGAATTAGCCGTATCAGTTTACGAACGCCAGAAAAATCTGTGGGATAAAAAAATTGGAACCGAAGTTCAGTTTCTGCAAGCCAAAACAAACAAAGAAAGTCTGGAGAAACAATTGGCTGCGGTACAAGAGCAACTGGATCAAACCCGTATCAAAAGCCCGATTAGCGGTGTAATTGATCAGGTTAATGTTAAAGTAGGCGAAAACATTTCGCCCGGTATGCCAGCTGCTCGGGTTATCAATAACTCTAACTTAAAAATTGTAGCCAACGTATCCGAAGCTTACATCACGCAAATAAAAAAGGGTGATAAAGTAAAAATCACTATTCCCGATCTGAAAAAAGAAGTGCAGGCTAAAGTTTCGTTTGCCGGTCGCAACATCGATCCACTATCCAGAACTTTTGTGTTGGAAGCCGAACTTCCTTCCAGTGCTGAGTTGCGCCCTAACATGACTGCGCTGATCAAAATCGTGTATGCATCTTACCCTTCGGTAATTGCTGTACCAGTAAACACAGTGCAGAATATTAAAGGTGAAAAGGTGGTGTTTGTTGCAGAAGCAAGTGGCGATCAAACCGTAGCCCGCAGAAAAGTAGTAACAGTTGATGGCGTGTTCGATGGTCTTGCGCAAGTGCAAGGTCTTGCAGCTGGCGAGCGTGTAATCACAGCAGGCTTCCAGGGGTTAACCGAAGGCCAGTATTTGAAAGTGCAGTAATCTGCAAAAAGACAATTTCAAAAAAGACATTCTTATGCAAGACGTTAATAAAGAATTTAAACCCACCAGTTGGTCAATCGATAATAAAGTCAGTATCTACGTAGCTACTGTTATTATCTCGCTGGCTGGTATTATGAGTTACCTCGGCATGCCGAAGGAACAATTTCCGGAAGTAGTGTTTCCACAGATTTATGTAGCTACATTTTATCCGGGCCCACCCGAAGATGTGGAGAACCTGATTACGAAAGAACTGGAGAAAGAAGTAAAATCAATCTCGGGTATCAAAAAAGTAACCAGCAGTTCTGTGCAGGATTTCTCCAGCGTAATTGTGGAGTTTCAAACCGATGTAGAGATTGACAAAGCCAAGCAAGATGTAAAAGATGCGGTTGATCGCGCCAAGCAAGAATTGCCAAGCGATCTGGAAAACGATCCACAAATTATTGAAGTGGATATTTCGGAAGTGCCGATTATGAACATCAACATTTCGGGCGACTTAAGTCTGGAAGCATTGAAAGAGTATGGCGAAGATATGCAGGATCGCATTGAAGGCCTTACCGAAATAAGACGTGTGGATATTGTAGGGGCGCTTGATCGCGAGATTCAGATTAATGTGGACATGTATAAGATGGCGTTGGCCGGTGTAAGCATGGACGACATTCAGAGTGCAGTAGGGTATGAGAACCGCATTATTCCAAGTGGTCAGATTTCAGTAGATGGTATGAAGCGTTCATTGGGTGTAAATGGCGAGTTTGCCAATGCCGATCAATTAGGCGACCTGGTAGTTACTTCTATTAAAGGTGCGAAAATTTATTTACGCGATGTAGCCGAAGTTGTAGATGGCCATAAAGAGCAGGAGAGTTTTGCCCGCTTAGGCGGACAGAATGTAATTACACTTAACGTAATTAAACGCAGTGGCCAAAACTTGATCGATGCTTCCGATAAGATCAATGAAATTGTAGCGCAGTTTGAAGGAAACGTATTGCCCGAAGGTGTTGATATTACGATCACGGCCGATCAATCGGAGAACACCCGCACGACTTTGCACGATCTGATCAATACCATTATCATAGGGTTTGTGCTGGTAACAATTATTCTCATGTTTTTCATGGGTGCTACCAATGCGATTTTCGTGGGGCTATCGGTTCCTATTTCAAGTTTCATTGCCTTTATTGTTATCGATCAGTTTTTCGGGTACACACTTAATATGATGACGCTGTTCTCGTTCCTGCTTGCCTTGGGTATTGTGGTGGACGATGCCATTGTGGTAATTGAAAACACGCACCGCATTTACGATAACGGTAAAGTGCCAATTAAGAAAGCTGCTAAAGTTGCTGCGGGCGAAGTATTCTTGCCGGTATTATCAGGCACAATGGTGGTGTTAGCTCCGTTTACTCCGTTGCTCTTCTGGCCGGGTATAATGGGTAGCTTTATGATCTACCTGCCCGTAACACTTATTGTGGCGTTAATCGCATCGTTGCTGGTGGCTTATATTATGAACCCCGTGTTTGCTGTTGACTTTATGGGCGAACACAATCACGATCACTCAGGTTCTAAGTTTACCAAAGGTTTTAAAGTTACTATGGTTGTAATGGGCTCTATGGCGCTGGTATCGTATGTAACGGGCTTGTTTGGTTTTGGAAACTTTGTGGTGTTTATGTTTGGCGTATATGCGCTCTATCATTTTGTGTTGATTCGTGTTATCAGTAGTTTCCAGACAAATGCATGGCCGCGTGTACAAGAGTGGTATAAGCGCAGACTTACCTGGTTATTGAAGGGCTATCGCCCGATTGGTGTAGTTGCATCAATGATTGTGTTATTCTTTTTATCAATCGTATTTTTTGTAGCGCGCGATCCTAAAGTGGGTTTCTTCCCGGTTAGCGATCCTAACTTTATCTTCGCTTACATCCGCATGCCGATTGGTACCGATCAACGCGTAACTGATTCAGTAACGCATATCGTAGAAAACAGAATCACGAATGTAATGGGTAATGAAAACCCATTAGTGAAATCCATTATCAGTAACGTAGCCATTGGTGCCAGCGAAGATCCATTTGAAGGCGGTGGTGTACAATCCAGCCCGCATCTTGGTAAAGTGAGTGTGGCCTTTGTGGAGTTTGCTAAACGCGATGGGCAGAGCACGGCTGTTTATTTAGATAGTATTCGCTCGGTTGTAAAAGGAATTGTGGGTGCAGAGATTACCGTTGCACAAGAACAAAGTGGGCCGCCAACGGGTAAACCAATTAATCTGGAATTTACAGCCGATAACTTTAACGATCTGGTAAGCACTACCGAAAATGTAAAGCGCTACCTCGATTCGTTGCAGGTGGCAGGTGTGGAAGAATTGAAATCAGATTTTCAGAGCGACAAGCCTGAGATTCGGATCAGCATCGATCGCGAAAAAGCAAACCGCGAAGGTATTTCTACTTCACAGATTGGTATGATTTTGCGCACCGCGATTTACGGAATGGAAATTTCTAAATTCCGCGATGAGAACGATGATTACCCGATTCAATTGCGGGTGGCTGAGCATCAACGGAACGACATCAATGCATTATTGAATATGCCTGTTACGTTCCGCGATATGAGTTCGGGCGGACAAGTGCGGCAGGTGCCACTTTCGGCAATTGCTAAAATTGATTACTCCAATACCTATGCGGGTATTCGCAGAAAAGATCAGAAGCGTGTGATTACACTTTCTTCAAATGTATTGAACAACTACAACGCTAATGAAGTGGTGCAGGAAATTGTAGGCCACCTCGATAACTATTCATTCCCCGATGGCGTGTCGTACAAAATGACAGGCGAGCAGGAAGAGATGGCCGAGACTATGGCCTTTATGGGTAAAGCGTTTTTAATTGCCGCCTTGCTCATCTTTATGATTCTGGTGTTGCAGTTTAATTCAACCAGCAAACCATTTATAGTGTTAGCCGAAATTGTGTTTAGTGTAATTGGTGTGTTGATCGGCTTCGCATTATTTAAAATGGAGATGTCGGTGGTAATGACGGGCGTAGGTATTCTGGCCCTGTCGGGGATTGTAGTGCGCAATGGTATTTTGTTGGTAGAGTTTACCGATATGTTGATTGCACAAGGCATGGAGTTACGGGCCGCTATTATCGAAGCTTCTAAAACCAGGATGACACCCGTGTTGCTTACAGCCATGGCCGCTACTGCGGGATTAATTCCATTGGCAGTTGGTTTCAACATCGACTTTGTAAAAATGTTTACTGAACTTAATCCGCACATTTTCTTTGGTGGCGATAACGTAGCCTTCTGGGGTCCGTTAAGCTGGACTATGATCTTCGGATTAATTTTTGGAACCATACTTACGCTTGTGCTCGTGCCGGTATTGTACCTGCTGGTAGCTAAGCTGAAGGTTAAAGTGTTTAAGAGAAGCTTAGTGCCAGCTGCGGAAGAAACAACTCCGGCACCTGCGCATTGATTGAAGATGCCATAAAGTCGAGCTAAGTTTATGTCTTAGTACCTTGTGGCGAACTGAAAATACAATAAATCTAAGTCATCCTGCGTCTGTATAGGTGCAGGATGATTTTTTTAATATGAAACGTATTATGGCCTTATTAATCGCGTTCGCTTTGCTGCTGCTGATAGACATCTATTTCTATCAGGCAGTGCTGGCCGTAACCAAAAGCTGGTCGCCTCTGTGGCGGCAAGTAGGTCGTATTGGTTTCTGGATTCCGACTATCTTAAGTTTTAGTGCATTAATCTGGTGGCAGGTGGCTGATCCTTATACCATAAACGCCAACGTGCGCAACTGGATTATTACCGGAGTGTTTGCCACCTACTTTTCAAAACTGATTGGCATTATCTTTTTACTGATAGATGATTTACAACGCGTAGTACGTTGGGCTGCGGGTTTGTTTCAGAAAAAAAATGAAGCCTTGCCGGGCGAGCCCATTACCCGCTCACAATTTTTAACACAAGCTGCTGTAATTGCCAGTGCCGTGCCGCTGGGTGCGATGGTGTATGGAATTGTTTCTGGTGCGCACGATTACCGCGTGCGTAAGGTAACAGTTAAGTTGCCCAACTTACCACAGGCATTTGATGGCTTGCGCATTGCACAACTCTCCGACATTCACAGTGGAAGTTTTTTTAACAAGACTGCTGTAAAAGGTGGAGTAGAAATGGTGCTGAACGAAAAACCCGACTTAATCTTTTTTACAGGTGATCTGGTGAATAACGAATCGGTGGAGGTGAAAGATTACATTAATGTGTTCGATAAACTAAAAGCACCACTGGGTGTTTATTCCGTAACCGGCAATCACGATTATGGCGATTACAAAACCTGGTCAACCAAAGAAGCCAAGCAGCAAAACTTTAAAGACCTGATAGAAGCGCATCGCTTACTCGGTTTTGATTTACTGATGAACGAACATCGGTTTATTGAACAGGGTGGTGAGAAGCTGGCCATACTTGGAATTGAAAACTGGGGCGGTGGTGGTTTTGCTAAATACGGTAAACTCGATCAGGCGTATGCGGGCACAACCGATGCCGCTGTAAAATTATTATTGAGCCACGACCCCAGCCATTGGGATGCGCAAGTGCGACCGAATTATAAAGATATTGATCTTGCTTTTGCGGGCCACACGCACGGCTTTCAGTTTGGCGTAGAGTTGGGCGATTTTAAATGGAGCCCTTCGCAATATGCCTATAAACAATGGGCGGGTTTATATACCGTAGGCAACCAGCATTTATATGTAAACCGTGGCTTTGGCTACCTCGGCTATCCGGGGCGCATAGGCATGCCTCCGGAAATAACCATACTCGAATTAAAGCGCGCATAAACAAAGGCTGTCTTAACCGACAGCCTTTTTCGTTTTGAAGGGTGAGGGAATTGGGCTATGTTTATAAAAGGTAAAAGAGGTATAGGCCATAATGGCTTATATGTATTCGTTGACGTTAATACCGAGACAATTGATACTATGAACAGAGTTGACATAAGGAGAAATAAATGGGGGCCTACTTTCTTGATTCTGTTCTTTGTTCCTGGTTCGGTTTACGGAATGTATATCTTATTCCTGACTGACATGTTTGAAGGTAAGTCTGTGCCGAAAGTATTAGTACCAATAATATTGGCGTACTGTCTTTATTACGCTTTCAAAGAGTTTTTAGACTTGATTAAAAAGAAAGTTCTGCTTGGTATTACGACTAGTGGACTTGAGATATTTGACGATACACTGAAAGTATTTAACTGGGACGACATAAAGAGTGTGGAATTGGTGAAAAAGAATACTCAATTTAGGGTTAACTATCTATTAAAGGTCACGGGCAACAAGTACTCTGCCTCAATTTTACTTAACGGACTTAACATCGGGCATAGGAAAGTATTTGAACTATTAAACGAATATAGTAGTGGTACTGCAGCCAATAGCATGTTTGCACTATGGCCGTGTGACAAGTAATTTTTCAGTAATTTTAAACAACAATGTTGGTTTCGTGGGACAGGACGCGCCTTCGGAAAGGCACCACTGCAGAAACACCAACATTAGCCACAAGTGCCTATGACAATTTACAAGTTGAAAAATCGAGAGACGAATTGGGGTGATTATGGAAGTATCTTGGTTAGCGGCATGACTGCCCATCTTGAGAGAGAGGATAACCTCCTTCAGCTTGAAAGAAGTGGACCATATGTTCCGCCTCTAGTTAATTCCGGACTATGGGACATAGTTGTCACCGACAGAGTAAAAAAGAATTTAGAAGTGTCGGGACTAATTGGACTCAGCTTCAGACCAGTAATCAAAAAACATATTGTTGAGATCGATTGGACCGCTTGGGATCTTAACGCGGAAGAACCACTTTACTATCCTGACAGCGGAGAACCAGAGGACTACATTTTGGCAGGAAAGCATTCGGACTCAATTGCAGATGGGATCGGAAATCTTTGGGAGTTAGTAACACCGACAAGGGGGACATTTAACAATGAAACGTTTATAGACACTGACTCACAACACGATATTTTTAAAGCGGAAAATCGAGGTTATATTCTGGTGACAGAGAAAGCGAAACACTGGATTGAGAATAATGCAGGGGACTGGGTTACATTTGAGTTGGTGTGACGGCAACTGTTGGCTAACAAAAATGTTTATGTCGGCTTGGGGCGATGTGTAGGTTTGAAATTTTGTTTTCTTAATTTCGTTCAGCAACGTGGGACAATGACGCGCTTTGAAAAACCCAATCCGTCATAAACATAAACGTTATGCACAATGCCGCGCTGGATAAATTAGTGCTTCGAACATTGGCACATATGCTTGCCGCACATTCCCGCGCGACATCAAAGCAAGCAAAAGAGCCAATTGACTATCATACAAATGGACATCAATAAAGAGATAGAACATTTAAACAAACAAGTTAGCTTTTACGAAAGAGCAATACATGCTATTTCCCCTTCTAAGATATCTTACTCTGAATTAACTTCTGTAATCGGACCAATTTTAACTTTGAACAAAGCAAGTCTTGAGAGTATACTCCTACTCGTTGAAAATAAGCAATACCGAGACATGATCATTCTTTCAAGGCCATTTTTGGAAGCTGTCATTAATGTCGGCTTTATATGCGCTGAAGGAGACGCGGCAGTTCTTAGCTCCAAGAAATATGCCTATCAAAAAGGGTATAGAGATATGTTTCATGGTATTGACATAAATGGATTCAAGATTGAAAAAGCACTTGCTGACCATGTGGATGAAATAGAAAAGGCAACTCCGAATCATATTAAAGAGGCTTTAGCAGATTTCACAACGAAAAGCGGCAAGGAAATCAATAGCTGGACACCTGAAACTACTAAGCTGAAACTAGAAAAAATAGGGAAGACATACGGCCTGTACGTAAATGGCCTTTTGACATTTGCATTTTACAGTATATACCGAGACGTTTCTGAAATAATTCATAATTCCTACTACGGAGCAAGAATCTATTTAGGGATGCAACAGAAGGACATGAGTGCATTCAAAAGTTCTGACGATGCAGCGAAATTCTTTAGCGAACATCAGGAGAGATTAGCAACACTATTTCTTCAACAGATTAATATTTCAATAAACGCCTTGCTCAATATTCTCAGCCAAAAATTCCCAGGTGATTCAACAAAAGTGATATTTAATGAATCTAATGATGCATTAGTGGCATATGCAGACACCTTCAAGACCATTACAAATGATTGATTGGATAAATAGCAAGTATGGAACAAATCTAACTGAGCAAGATATCCTCCGCCCATGCCGGTGTTCTTCACCGGCATGATATTGAATACTAGAAAAGTGAAGGTCATTGAGTATTGTTATGGGGTAAGTGGGATGACAAACATACCGTAAGGCAAAATGGACAAACCAGAAAAAAGGCATAAAGGTATAATAGGAAGATATTATGAAGAGACATTGCCCGTCATTGTCAAATTCGTTAATGAACTTCCAGGAATCGACACTCAAAAACAACTGACATCCTTGACAGTAGTTTCTTGGAAGTATGACGGTTCATCAAATAACGGAATGCCGACAAAGGAAATCAATCTGAAAATGATAACTCTCGAAAGTGCTCTGGAAAAGGCTATGGACGAATCAAAATCTTATGTTCACGCTTATAGTAGAACAGGAAATGGTTTAAAAGAATTTGTGTACTACAGCAAAGACACGGATGAGTTCATGCCATTACTAAACGAGACATTGCAAAGCCATGAAAGGTATCCAATAGACATTGACTTTTATGAAGACTCTGAATGGATAGAGTTGAAAAAACTTATTGAGGACTTCAAAGAAAAGTAATCCTTTTACGACACCGTTATTCTTAACCGGTATGATTACTAATTGAGAACCTTCCTTATGAAAGCCACATTTTTTATTTTTCTCCTTTTCCTGATATGTGGATTTGCTGCGTAACCAAATTCTAAGTTATCTTTAAATTAAAAAAAATAATTTGACGCAGCGGATCAAGTATATTATTAAAGGAAAACCAACAAGAATAAAAAAGGTAGCGTCTTTTTTGATGGGTGTGAGTATCTTACTATTTCTGATAGTGGATTTCCTATACACCCCTCTTAAATCTTTACCGCTAGAACTTCAGGTATTTGCTATCGGTGAATTAATCCCGAGTATATTTTTTGATTTTAATGCAATCATAATTCTGCTATTTTGTCTGGGTTTGGTACTTTATTTTTTTAGATGGAGAAGAGGAGAGCTAATATTGACTGATGAGAAGATTGTTATTAATGGAATTCCGGTTTTGATAGTAATTGAGAAAATTACCGAAGTGACTTTTTTTGATTCGGATTTTGTTTTCGGGGGCGGTAGAAGACTTGTTTTAATTAAGGGTGATGAAGGTATATTTAAAATTAAGTTCAAAACAGATGATAGCTTCACTCAATTCGCTGAACAATTCGTGCTATCAACAAGTAAGTATGAACATATAAAAATAAAAAGTTCAGTTTTATATCATCAGAATTAACATTAATACATTTTAAGAATGCGAATTAGAGGAGTCAATTTTTTTTGAGTAGTATGTAGCAAACATGAAATTCGAAAAATATTTTCCAACAGAACGACTCAAGCCTTACATCCGGTATTATGTGGTGTCGGAGAATGAATTGGAAAATGAATACAAAGTTTTTCCATCTGCCGGGTTGGTGCTGGGATTTCAATACCAGGGTCAGTTGGCAAGCATTCAAAATAATAAATTAAATGCGCTGGCCGCTGCGGGCATTACCGGAATGACCGATAGCTACCGCGTATTCAAAAACTCGGCAGGCATTGGTACCATACTGGTTTATTTTACCGAAACCGGGTTTGCGCATTTTGCCGCGCATCCGGTTCACGAACTCTTTAACCTCAGTCTTTCGCTGGAAGAACTTTTTACCAAAGCAGAAGTAGAAGCAGTACAGGAAAAGTTAGCACTGGCTACCACCGATAAACACCGGATAAAAACTGTTGAGCAGTTTCTGTTAGCGCAGTTGCGCGATCTGGATGCCGACAAACTTGTTATTGCTGCCGTAAAACTAATCTACGAAACTAAGGGCGACATCCGCATTAAAGAGTTAAATGAAAAACTGTTTATCAGTCAAAGTCCTTTTGAAAAGCGCTTCCGCAAAGTAGTAGGTACAACACCTAAAAAGTTTGCTTCCATTGTTCGGTTTAATACTGTACTCAATAACCTGAATGCCAAAACGCTTACTCAGATTTGTTACGAGAATAATTTTTTTGATCAGGCACATTTTATAAAAGACTTTAAACGCTACACGGGCGATACCCCCGAGAACTTTAAGCGCTTTCTATAGAAAAACGATTTTTTACAATTGCGGGTAGCTTAGGCTTCACACCTTTGATCTATCATTAAAACCAAAGATCACATGTTTACAGTAGAACAAATTAAAGCCGCACACAGCAAGGTAAAATCCGGTGCGGACTTTCCAGCTTACATTCAGGAAATAAAAGCCCTTGGAGTAACACATTATGAGGCCTATGTAACCGATGGTCACATTGATTACCACGGTGCAAACCATTATACAGCAAAGGTTCCGGCCAAATACGAGCCGCTGATTATTGCAACGGCACCATCAATTGATGAGTTTAAAGCCGAACTCAAAGCCCATCAGCAAGGTAAAACCGACTTTCTTACCTTCATTAAAATGTGTGCAAAGTTTGGTGTGGAGAAATGGATGATTTGCATGAGCGAAATGACCTGCACGTATTTCGATAAAAGTGAAAAGGAAATTTTAGTGGAAGAGATTCCGCACTAAGCAATATTAGTTTACTTTGTGTCCGTTAAACTATTTTGAATGGGCACTTTTGAAAGCATGGCCTCAACAGCCGATCGGGAGATTGTAACGATTCGCAATTTTAGCTATCCGCGTAAGCAGGTGTATGAAGCCTGGAGTAATCCTGACCTTTTGAAAGTCTGGTGGGGCCCGAAGGGATTTACCAATACGTTTATTCTTTTTGATTTTCGGGAAGGTGGCCAGTGGAGTTTTGTAATGCACGGCCCTGATAAAGGCAACTATGTAAACGAATGTACTTTTACGGTAATCCGCGAGCCAGAATTAATTGTGTGGGACAGGCAATCGAAGCCCCTCTTTCAGGTAGAAGTAGTTTTTGAAGAAGTGAGTGAAGCTGAAACCAAAGTCACATTCAAACAAAAGTTTGAGACGGTTGAAGAGTGCGAGAAGATCAAAAAATACACAGTCGGTAAAAACGATGAAAATTTTGACAAGCTTGAAGTGGTGTTGAGTAAAATGTAATTACTCGCGCAGCATCCGCATAGTAAAGAATCCAAGAATCGCCACGATAACAGCAAGCGCGCCCCACATCCAGAGTTTATTTTTAAACCACGGTGTGGATTCAGGTTTTGTAATCTGTTCCGGTTTTAATTCACTGCTGATCTGTAATTCAGGAAGCGAGTCAGGAAGTTCTTTCACAAAATGTTGCAGGTCGTAATGCGGTGCAAAGGCTTTTGTGTTTCCGTACCTTATTTCGTAAGCACCGGGTTGCAGGTGTGTAAGAATTTCCACTTGTGGCGACCATGCTAAAATTTTATTTACCTGTACCGGTGGATTATCCGCATTGTAAATCGTAAACCTGATTTTGCTCACTACCTGTGGATCGAACAGTAACGTATCTTGTTTAAACGAACTGATTACCCCCGAATAGAGGGACTGGTATTGATAGTGAGTACCGGTTTCGGAAACAATGCTATCGTACAACCAATCGATAGCCACATTGCGATAGAAAAGTTGATTGGCGGCAGCAGCAATGCTTAACCGCGATAAGAGTATTGGCTGATCGAACTGAACAAACAACTCACTTTGCTTATCTATTGTTTTGGCCGATAGGGTAGAACTGACTTCTGAAAAGTTTCCCCTGTTAGTTTTGGTTTGAAAAAAATCAACCTGACTCAACGTGAGCGCAGTATTATTCTTAATCGCGAAGCGTAAGAACGTATATTTTGATTCGGGAAAGTTGATCTGATTATACCGGTAGCTAACCGGAGTTTTGTTGATGGAGATGATTCTTCCGGTTTGAATGGTGAACCATTCTTTTTGATCGTTACTTCCTTCTACGGTTACATCGGCATCGTAATTATCTTGTTCAAATTGAAGTGTAGCCAGATTAACCGGCTCCACTCGATTTAGCTTCACAGAAAAATAAAGTGTCGTTCCCTGTCGGGAGATATTAAACGGTTCGGCTTTAACCTGCTCCCGAATTGTTTCATCGGCCGCAATACGAACTAAGTATGGAATTTCGGTTGAATCATTCCCAACAGCATAAATGCGCAGATCATCAAAGTTGGGTTTTACTTTGGTGAACATAGCAGGCGGCAATTCGAAACGATACCAACCTGTTTGCGTTACTTCCGAGAGCTTTCGCTGATACGTATATTGTGCAGATGCGGCTACACTAATCATTAAAAAGACAAAGAGTATATTAAGCTTGAGTTTCATCGGTAGGGCTCTGATTTTTCTTTCTCTTGTTGTAAATAAAGGAAGCAATGAGTAACAACGCACCCAGTACCATCAGTACAATTGTTTTCGCGATGGTGCTCATGTCCGTAAGGTCGTATAAAAATAGTTTAGCCAACGTAATTCCAAACAGCACAATTCCGCCCATGCGCAGAAAAGCAAAATCTTTGGCAAGTCCCCACACAATTAAGTAGAGCGCGTAAGCACCCCATAAAATACTTAATGCCAGGCGCGAGCCATCTTCCACGCCACTCAACGCAAGCCAAGAAAGTAATTCAGAACTTAAAATGGTGAGTATTGTAAAGTGGAAGAATAGCCTTTCCCATTTTACGATAGCAGGCGTATGTTGTTTTGCTACACTATAAAGTTGATAGAGAAGTCCGCCCATAAAGAGGTAACAAAGATATCGAACGCCAATATTCCAGAAGCCATGTACAAACCAGGCATCGTTTTGTAAATAGGCATCGCGAAGATCTTCCAGGGCTTCTAATCCACCAATCAGGTAAACGGCAATGAGTACGGCCGCACTGCCACCCAAAAATCTGTTGAGTAGTTGGTTCTTGAAAAAGCGCATGTTGGCGAACCATGTAATGAGCAGGAATGCCGCGCTGTAATTCATCAACCAGATGGATTTGAACGAAAGCCAATCGTAATTGTATTGACTAACATCTTCTTGTTTAATGGCTGTGAGGTAATACTGTTGATTAAAGTACAAACTCACTTCTTTCAGGATAGTGGTGTACAATATAAAAATGAATCCGGCCGGAAGAAGGTAATTCATGACGGGCACAATTACGTTTAACCATTTGTTAGATTGATCGGGCGCTGTTTTAAGCGATAGTTTATAAATGGCGCCAAACATAAACGCAACCAGTAATCCCGTAAGGAAATAAACGTTGATAAAAGGCCCGAACGTAACCTCGCTATCAGTATAGTAGTAGTAATCGTTATAGATAAAAGTTAACTCACTCCAATCATGCAGCAGACTAAGTACAGCCAGCGCAATTAACGGGTAAGATAAGATTTCATATACTGGAAATTTTTTATAGCGACCAATCCAGAATAGTAGCACTGCTTCCATTGCCCAGATAGCGGTAACCCAATTGCCTTCCAGTTGTACCGGCACCGCAAGTGTAAGGAATGTAAGCACCATTCCGGCAACGAAGTAAAACACATCGCGCACTTGCCGCAGTTTGTAGTAGAGCACCAGGCATACTACAAAATGGGTAATGGCATTAAAGGCTGTAAACAATCCTAGAAAAAATTCGCCATTGACATGATCGCTGATAGAACCATAACCCAGTCCATAAAAAATAAAGCTGTTGCTTAAGATCAAGGCTATGTCGCCTATTTTAAGTTTTTGCTGCGAACTTAACTTGGAGATCAGGAAGGCGAGGTAAAACTGAATGAAGAAAATCAAGGCGAAGATCAGGCTTATCCAAAGATGTTTATCCGATCGGTAATCGGTTACAAGCCAGGCAAACATAATTAGCCAGGTAAGCACAAAGGCAAACCGGAATAACCCCCGCCAATCTTGTTTAAAGGAAATGAAAAGAATACCACTGTTGATGATGGTAACATAGCTGAGCATAACTACCACGCGACCGGAACCATCACTCAATAGAAAGGGAACAGCGTAAGCACCCACTAATCCAATGATGGCAATTACCTGTTGTTTGTATTGAAGTGCTGCAAAAACTGTAAACGCAGTAAATAAAACCATTAACACAAACGCCATCAACTGCGGAATGAATTGATAGAAATCGTAAGCGGCATAGGTAATAAAATATAAACTCGCCATAGCACCGCTTAGCAATACCGCACTAAAGGCAGCGTAGTTCTTTTTGAGTTTCAGGGCTAAACCCAGCAAAATACCACCCGCCACATAGCCCAATATGATCCGCGTAAGCGGATTAAGCATTTGATGGTCGATAGCATACTTTACACCAAAACTGATACCGATAACCAAAACGGCAATCCCGATTTTGTTAAGCAAGTTGGTGCCGATAAAATCTTCCCACGCAGTTTTTTCTTTTGCTTTGGAAGGCTTGGGTGTAGGAATGGTGGGCACAACTGGCTGAGCAACAACAATTGGAGTAGTTGTTTCAATCGGTTTTATTTCGGGTTGTACTTTGGATTGAAAAGTCTGTAATTGTTTCCGAAGTTCTTTAAGATCAAACGTCAGTTGTTGTTGCCGCATTTCAGCAGCCTGAAGTTTTTGAAGAAGTTCGTCAAGTCTTTGTTGGTCTGACATGGGGGTAATGATAATAATGGCACCAAATTATTTTAAATCCGGCAATACCTTGTTTGACAAATGTCAAAAAAACAAAGCGATCTTCACAATGGATTGTTAGTTACCTTGTTGAAGGTATTTAGAAGGCGTCTTTCCGGTAACCTTCTTAAACTGTCTGTTAAAGTGCGATAAATTCTGAAACCCAACCTCGTAGCAAACCGATTGAATGTTAGGCTCGCCTTCAATCAATCTTTTACAGGCATGGCTGATGCGTACTTCATTCAAAAAATTGGTGTAAGTCTTGCGGGTGCGGACTTTAAAATAGCGACAAAAAGCTTCGCTCGAAAGATTAGCCACCGAGGCCACTTCGCTGATTTTTATTTTGCGATTACTCTGTCTAAATGTGAATTGTAACACATCATTCATGCGTTTGTCTTCTTCCTGGGTCAGATTTTGAACCGGAGCAACGGAGAGTCGTTTCAGATTTTTAGATTGAGCTAACGCGTGCAGCAATTGCAAAAAGAGAACCAGCTTAATTGCTTTTTGGGCGTGCGTGATTTGTTGAATAAGTGAAACAACTTCTTTTTGCGTTTTACCTTCCACGCGCATAGTTCCGACTTTGCTCAAGAAATTCCGGATGTCTTTCAATTCCTGAAGTTGCCAGAATTTTTCACCTGCATAATGTTCGTCAAAATAAATAGCTGTTGCCTGTACATTCTTTTTACTCCGTGTATGATAATAACTTTCATCACTACGAAAAACATGCGGCTGCCCGCTGCCAATTACATACACATCACCGGCATTAAATCGCCCAACGTAATCTCCGGCAATCAATGTGCCTTCGCCTTTTTCAATTAGCATAATCTGCATTTCGGAATGCTGATGCAACCGGTCATAGAAATAGGGCAGCGTATCAACTTGCAGGCGAAATGCCTCTTGTCCGGTTTTCGGTACCTGAAAGGGAATTACCTTCATTAAGTCTGATTTTGACTATGTTTTATAATTAGTCCGATCAATATTAGTCAAAATAGTATCAGGATGAGTTATTTAAGGTGAAATTGTTATGCTCAGCATCACGTACTTTTGAAGTATAAATTAATTCAGAATATTATGACAGTTGCATGGCAAGGCATTTACCCGGCTCTCACCACCAAGTTTACTTCTGACGATAAGTTAGATTTTCAATTGTTTGAAAAAAATCTGAAGGCTCAGCTTGATGCGGGTGTAGAAGGCGTAATTCTCGGTGGCACATTGGGTGAAGCCAGCGTGTTAAGTAATGATGAAAAGTTTGAACTGGTACGCTTTACGGTAGAGAAGGTAGCGGGCAAAGTGCCGGTGGTGATGAACATAGCCGAAGGCAGCACCCGCGAGGCATTGAAACAAGCAGCTGAAGCCGAGAAGAATGGTGCATCGGGTTTAATGATGTTGCCCCCCATGCGATATAAATCCGATCATCGCGAAACGGTTACATATTTTAAAACCGTAGCCCAATCAACCGGTTTACCGATTATGATTTATAACAATCCGGTTGATTATAAAATTGAAGTAACGCTGGATATGTTTGCCGAACTGGCTGAAGTAAAAAATATTCAGGCCGTAAAAGAATCTACCCGCGATGTAAGCAATGTAACGCGTATGATCAATCGCTTTGGCAATCGGTTCAAGATTCTTTGTGGAGTGGATACAATCACGATGGAAGAGTTGATGTTGGGCGCAAGTGGTGTGGTAGCCGGTTTGGTTTGCGCTTTTCCAAAAGAAACCGTTGCCATCTATAAATTAACAAAAGCAGGAAAAATTGAAGAAGCCTTAAAAATTTATCGGTGGTTTTTACCCTTGCTGGAGTTGGACATTCATCCTAAACTTGTTCAGTATATTAAACTGGCCGAACAAGAAGTTGGCCTCGGTTCTGAAATTGTGCGCGCACCCCGCTTAACATTAGAAGGCGAGGAGCGGGAACGAATTTTGAAAATTATTCGTCTGGGTATAGCGACCAGGCCTGGTTTATAGTTTCTGGTCGCTGGTCTCTTGTAAGTTACACCAAGTAAACCAGTAGCCAGCAACCAGAAGCCAGTGACAAGCAACAAAAAAACGAACATGACAAACAATCCTACCGAAGAAGTTAACCGCGTGTTGCAACAAGCTCATGTTGCCTTTCTATCGTACAAAAATTTTTCAGGTAAACAGAAAGCAACATTTCTTCGGGCTATTGCCGATGAGATTGAAACTCTGGGTGCAGCGTTGGTAAACACCGCTATGCGCGAAACCAATCTGCCCGAAGCGCGCATCATCAATGAACGCGGTCGCACTACCGGGCATTGTCGCATGTTTGCTGATTTAGTAGAAGAGGGTTCGTGGGTGGAAGCACGTGTGGATACCGCCTTGCCTAACCGCATGCCGGCACCAAAGCCCGATATGCGAAAAATGTTAGTACCTATCGGACCAGTCGTGGTGTTTGGTGCGGCCAATTTTCCATTGGCATATTCCACAGCGGGTGGCGATACCGTGTCTGCATTGGCTGCGGGTTGTCCGGTAATTGTTAAAGCTCATCCTGCGCATTTAGAAGCTTCAACGTTAGTGGCTGCTGCAATCGAAAAGGCTGCTAGTAAAACCGGAATGCCACAAGGAGTGTTTCAACATGTGCATGGCGAAGGTTTTGAAATCGGGCAGGCATTGGTGAAACATCCGTTTACCAAAGCTGTTGGGTTTACAGGTTCATTGACAGGCGGTAAAGCCTTGTTCGATCTGGCTAATCAAAGACCAGAACCGATTCCGGTTTTTGCAGAAATGAGTAGCATCAATCCTGTCATCTTATTACCCGAATCGCTTTCGCGCGATGCAGCAAAAACAGCAAGCCAGTTGGCTGGATCAATTACCTTGGGTGTAGGTCAGTTTTGTACTAACCCCGGTTTGATAATCGCTATTGATGATGCAGCACTTGCTTCATTCATCGGCACACTTGTAACCGAAATACAAAAGGCAGTACCCGGCACTATGTTGCATCAAGGTATTGCTGATAACTACACCAAGCGACTTACTCAAACGCTTGCGCAGAAAGGTGTAAGGGCGGAGGGCCAATCTGCAAAAGGAAACGCGGTACAAGGAACTCCCTTGGTAGCTTCAGTAGCCGCAGAAACTTTTCTTCAAAATCCAACCTTGTCAGAAGAAGTGTTTGGTCCGTTTTCACTGATTGTAAAATGTAAAGACATTAACGAATTGCATCAGGTGATTACTAAAAGTCATGGTCAATTAACTTCTACCATTATTGGCGATGAGGCTGAGATCAGCAAACACAAAGTCTTGATTAATATGTTAATCGAGAAAGCCGGGCGGTTAATTATAAATGGTGTGCCTACGGGTGTAGAAGTTTGTCCGGCACAAATGCATGGCGGTCCCTATCCGGCTACAACCGATTCACGTTTTACCGCAGTGGGTACCGATGCCATCAAACGATTTGTTCGCCCGGTGGCGTTTCAGAATTTTCCCGAATCATTATTACCAACCGAATTGAAAACGGAAAACCCGTTGGGGATTTGGAGACTATTTAACAATGAACAAAAAAAGTAATCAGTAAGCAGTAATCAGTTGGCTGGTCTAAAACTAACTGCTTACTGAATACTGCTTACCGCTTACTATTGATTACGATGATACACACTTTCAAATGCATAGACGCACACACGTGCGGTAATCCGGTTCGGGTTGTGGCAGAGGGCGGGCCACAATTGGTTGGTAACAACATGAGCGAGAAGCGGCAACATTTTCTGCGCGAGTTCGACTGGATTCGTAAAGGTTTAATGTTTGAACCGCGTGGCCACGATATGATGAGTGGCAGCATTTTGTATCCACCATCCGATCCGGCCAACGATGTGGGCGTGTTGTTTATTGAAACCAGTGGTTGCTTACCGATGTGCGGCCACGGAACTATTGGTACGGTTACCATTGCCATTGAAGAAGGTTTGGTAATACCGAAAACACCAGGTGTACTTAACTTAGAAGTTCCGGCAGGATTAGTACGTATTGAATACAAGCAAGAAGGCAACAAAGTGAAGTCCGTAAAAATCCGGAATGTAAAAGCCTATCTTGCAGCCGAAAATCTTACAGTTGATTGTCCTGATCTGGGTGAACTCACATTGGATGTTTCGTATGGCGGAAATTTTTATGCGATTGTAGATGTGCAGAAAAATTTTCCAGGCTTAGAACATTACACTGCCGATCAGTTGATTAGTTGGAGTAGAGCGTTGCGCAAAAATATTAATGCGAAGTACACATTTGTTCATCCGGATAACCCCACTATAAATGGGTGTAGTCATATTTTATGGACAGGTAAAGTAATTGATCCAACTTCTACTGCACGCAATGCAGTGTTCTATGGCGATAAAGCCATCGATCGCTCACCTTGCGGAACAGGAACATCGGCACGTTTAGCGCAATGGTATGCCAAAGGTAAGTTGCGTAAGGGAGAAGACTTTATTCACGAAAGTATAATTGGTTCAAAGTTTATCGGGCGCATAGAAGAAGAAACTGATTTGCACGGCAAGCCTGCTATTATTCCGAGTGTAGAAGGGTGGGCAAAGATCTACGGCCACAATACGATTACCATCGATGCTGATGATGATCCGTATGCGTATGGGTTTCAGGTGATTTAATTGGTTGCTGGTTGCTCGTTACTCGTTACTGGTTTCTGGTTTGATTAGGCTAAATGATTAAACATGAGTTATAAAATGTTGAGTTTGCATTAATAGAAATGGAACAACTTCAATAAAGCAGTCGAAAAAGAATAATTAAAATTAATCTAACCAGAAGCCAGAAACGAGAGACCAGTAACCAGCATGAAAGTAGCAATAATAGGAGGCGGTATTATCGGGTTAAGTTCTGCGTATTACCTGAACAAAGCCGGACATGAAGTAACAGTTATCGATAAAGGCGATTTATCGGATGGTTGCTCGCATGGCAATGCCGGTATGATTGTGCCGAGTCATATCATTCCATTAGCGGCTCCGGGTATGATTGCCAAAGGCATTCGCTGGATGTTTAATTCAACCAGTCCGTTTTATGTAAAGCCAAGATTAAATCTCGACTTACTGCGATGGGGATTTCAATTTTATAAACATGCCAACGAACGGCATGTACAAGCAGCCATACCAGCTTTGAAAGAGTTGAGTTTATACAGTAAGACTCAATATCAACAACTCGCTACTGATTTGCCTTTTGATTTTGGCTATGCCGAGCGCGGACTGCTAATGTTGTATCAAACCGCAGAGACAGAACACGAAGAAGCGGAGACTGCTGCCATTGCCAATGCACATGGTGTAAA
>Ga0075163_10000288_pt1 | contig 63465 bp, 46 predicted proteins | sample JI1023141ADNA_FD_71478 | JGI IMG/M metagenome (GOLD analysis project Ga0075163, IMG submission 71478) | Wastewater effluent complex algal communities from Wisconsin, to seasonally profile nutrient transformation and Carbon sequestration -... | ecosystem: Engineered > WWTP > Effluent > Algae... | reverse complement strand
AGGTTTATCGCCTCGGTGGTCCCGCGCGTAAAGACCACCTCCTCACGCGAGCCTGCCCCCACAAAGCGCGCCACCTTGCCGCGCACCGCCTCGTAGCGCTCGGTGGCGAGCTGGCTCAGCCAGTGGACGCCGCGGTGGATGTTGGCGCACTCGAACGTGTAGGCGTGCTGGAGCGCCGCCAGCACCGCCCGCGGCTTCTGCGCCGTGGACGCGCTGTCCAGATAGACCAGCGCATGCCCGCGCACCTGCTGCGCAAGCCCGGGAAAGTCCTCGCGAATCTTCGCTGCGTCGAGCATGGGGTCCTGGGCCATTGCGCTTCACTTTTTAGCGGGGCCTGGCAGGCGGCGGCGCACCGCGCTTGCCACCTCGGTGACCTCGCCCACCTGCATGAGGCCGCAGAGCCCCGCATAGGCTGCACCGCCGACTCCCATGACCAGCCCCAGCCCCGCGACTGATCTCCACAGTGGCACATGCCCCGGCCCCGGCGCAAACCCCGCCGCATGCGCCGCCGGCCCCAGCAGCAGCGGCGCCAGCGCCCACAGCACCAGCCCCATCACCGCCGAGGCCACGGCCATGCGCACCATCGCCAGCACCAGCGCCTGCTCAAGCAGCCCGCCGTAGAGCCGCAGGAACACGACCAGCAGCACCAGCATGTTGACCGCGGCGCCCACGCTGGTGCTCAGCGCCAGCGCCCGGTAGCCGTAGTGCGGATGCAGCGTGATGTTTAAGATCAGGCTCGTCAGCACCGTCGCCACCGTCGCCATCACCGCCACCCGCGCCAGCTTGAGCGCATAGAACACCGGCACCACGACCTTGACCCCCGAATAGAACACCAGCCCCAGCGCGTAATACTGTAGCGCCACCGCCGCCGCCTGCGTGTCCACCGCCGTGAACGCGCCACGCTGGTAGATGATGCCCATGATCGGCTCGGCCAGCACATAGAAGGCCACCGCCGTGGGCAGCGAGTAGAACGTCACCAGCCGCAGCCCGCGCCGCAGCGTCTCGCGCACGCCATCGAGCGCGGTCTTGAGATCGCTGTCGCTGGCGGTGTCCGCGGCGCGCTGCAGCGCCACCGTGCCCACCGCCACGCCGAACATGCCGATGGGCAGCTGCATCAGCCGGAACGCGTAGTAGAGCCAGCTCGTCGCCCCCTGCTCCGACGATGCGAAGCGCGTGCTGATGTAGATGTTCACCTGCGTCGCCATGAGGCCGATGGTGGCCGGCGCCATGGTCCTTATGACCGCGCGCAGCCGCGCATCCTTCCAGTCGATTGCCAGCTGGAAGCGATAGCCGCTGCGATACAGCGGCACCAGCTGCAGGCCCAGCTGCAAGGCGCCGCCGCACAGCGTCGCCACCGCCCACGCCATCGCCGCGCCCTGGCTGCGCCCGACCCCGAGCAGCCACATGGTGAGCCCGGTCGCCACCGTGGCCACGTTGAACAGCGCCGGCGCCAGTGCCGGCGGCGTGAAGCGCCCCTCGGCGTTCAGCATGCCCATGGCCAGGGCGGCCAGCGACACCAGCAGCAGAAACGGCATCATGATCCGCGTCAGCTGCACCGTGAGCTCGGCCTTGCCCGGCACCTGCTCGAAGCCCACGGCCCACTGGTGGACCATCTGCGGCGCAAACGCGATCCCCAAGAGCGTCAGCACGCCGACCACCATCAGCAGGCACGTCGCCACCAGGTTGGCCAGCCGCTGCGCCGCCGCCAGGCCGTCGCTCTTGCGCACCGCCTGAAACGCGGGCTGAAACGCCGCTGACAGCGCCCCCTCGGCAAACAGATCGCGCAGCAGGTTCGGCAGCCGGAACGCCGTGGCGAACGCATCGCCGTAAAAGCCCGCCCCCAGCAGCGCCGCGAACACCTGCTCGCGCACAAGCCCCAGCACGCGCGACAGCAGCGTCGCCAGCGACAGGAGCAGCGCCGCTCCCGCCATGCGGCGAGCCGGCGCGTCGGCTGGCGACGCCGGGTCAGTCCCGGTCGCAGTCTCGGGCTCAGGCATGGCCGCTACTTTACATCACCTCCACCGCTGGCGGGGAGTCGACAGCGGCTTTGGTGTTGGCGTATGGTAAGCCGGCGCGGCGATGCTTGCCTGCGTGGAGAGCAGAGAGGTCCAGATGCCATCAGATGCCGAAGTTCTCTTGGAGCAAGCGGCCACCTGGCAAGCCCAGGGCCATGGCGTTGCAATCGCCACTGTGGTCAAGACCTGGGGCTCGTCCCCGCGTCCGCCGGGCAGCCAGCTCGTCATCACCAACCATCCCGAGGGCGGCGCCTTTGTCGGCTCGGTCTCGGGCGGCTGCATCGAGGGGGCCGTGGTCACCGCGGGCCTCGAAGCCATCGCCACCCGCACCTCGCGCCTGCTTCACTTCGGCGTCACCCACGAGCTGGCCTGGGAGGTCGGCCTGGCCTGCGGCGGCCAGGTCGAGGTCTTCGTCCAGCCGCTGGGCGTCGAGGGCGGCCTGACCCTCCAGACTTTCGCCGAGCTGCGCGAGGCCATCAAAAGCCGCCGCACGGTCTCGCTGGTCATCCACATCCCCGACGGCCAGACGCGCCTGGTCAGCGATGAGGGCGCTTCGCCCTCACCCAGCCTCTCCCGCGAGCGGGAGAGGAGTCGGGATGAGCTCTCCCTCTCGCGGGAGAGGAGTCGGGATGCACCTGCGCAGCCGGCCGCCGAGTCCCCTCTCCCGCAAGCGGGAGAGGGTCAGGGTGAGGGCCTCGCCCAGGCCCTGCGCGACGCCACCCTGCGCGACCGCCCCGTCGAGATCGAGCTGAACCCCGGCGAGCGGCTGTTCGTCCAGCCCTTCTGCGCCCCGGTGCGCGTCTTCATCGTCGGCGCCGTGCACATCGCGCAGCCACTCTCGCAGCTGTGCGCCATCACCGGCTTCGAAGTCACGGTCATCGACCCCCGCACCGCCTTCGCCACGGCGCAGCGCTTTCCCGGTGTCACCCGCCTGACCACCTGGCCCGCCGAGGCGCTCGCCGAGCTGGGCCTCGACCGCCGCGTCGCGGTCATCACGCTCACCCACGACCCCAAGCTCGACGATCCCGCGCTCGAAGCGGCCCTGCGCAGCGACGCCTTCTACATCGGCTCGCTCGGCAGCGGCAAGACCCACCAGAGCCGACTCAACCGCCTGCGCAGCCGCGGCTTTGGCGACAGCGACCTCGCCCGCATCCACGGCCCGGTGGGCCTCAAGCTCGGCGCCCGCTCCCCCGCCGAGATCGCCGTGTCCATCCTGGCGCAGCTCATCGGCCAGCTCCGGGGTGAACCTCGCCGTGAGCCGGTCGGCGAGCCCGCCGCAAAGGACGCATGAGGTTCGGCCGCCTGAGCACCAGCGGCGACGAGGCCATCGGCGCCGTCAGCGCCCACACCCTGCGCATCCCCGGCGCCGTCTTCAAAAAGGGGCGCGTCCTCACCGCCGACGACCTCGGCCGCCTGCGCGCCGCCGGCTTTGACAGCGTCATCGCCGCCCGCCTCGACCCCGATGACATCGCCGAGGACGCGGCCGCCGCCCGCCTGGGCGCCGCAGTGGCCGGCAGCGGCCTGCGCGTCGCCGATGCCGCCACCGGCCGCTGCAACCTGTACGCCGAGATCCCCGGCGTGCTCCAGGTCGACAGCGAGCGCGTCGACCACTTGAACCGCATCGACGAGGCCGTCACCCTCGCCACCATCGCGCCCTACTCGCCGGTGCGCGCTGGCGACATGGTCGCCACCGTCAAGCTCATCCCCTTTGCGGTGCCTGCCCCGGCGCTCGACCGCTGCCTCGCCGCCGCCGACGGCAGCCTGATCTCCATCGCCCCCTTCCGCCCGCGCCGCATGGGCCTGGTGCTCACCCAGGTCCCGAGCGTCCCGCCGAGCATCCTCGACCGCGCCGCCAGCGCCCAGCGCGTGCGCGCCGAGCGCCTGGGCAGCACCATTGCCCGCGAGCTGCGCTGCCCCCACGACGAGGAGTCGCTGGCCACCGCCCTGCGCGAGCTGCTCGCCGCCGGCTGCTCGCCGATTTTGGTGCTGGGCTCGTCGGCCATCGTGGATCGCCGCGACGTCATCCCCGCGGCCCTGGAGCGCATCGGCGGCTCCATCCTGCACTTCGGCATGCCCGTGGATCCCGGCAACCTCCTGCTGCTGGGACGCCACGGCGACACGCCGGTGCTGGGCGTGCCCGGCTGCGCCCGCTCCCTGCGCCGCAGCGGCTTTGACTGGGTGCTGGAGCGCCTGTGCGCCGGCCTCAGCGTCAGCCGCGACGACCTCATGGGCCTGGGCGTCGGCGGCCTGCTCGGCGAGATCCTCTTGCGCCCGCAGCCGCGCGGCGGCGAGCCCGCTGCCCACGCTCCCGCCTCCGACCCCGAGCTCACCCAGGAGGGCCGCGGCCCCAGCGTCGCCGCCCTGGTGCTGGCCGCCGGCCTCTCCAGCCGCATGGTCAGCGCCGACGGCGTCGCGGTCAACAAGCTGCTTGTGGAGCTGGATGGCAAGCCCCTCGTCGCGCACACCGTCGACGCGCTCTTGGCCACCGCCGCCCGCCCCATCGTGGTCGTGACCGGCCACGACGCCGACCCGGTGCGCCTCGCCCTCGCCGGCCGCGACGTCGAGTTCGTGCACAACCCCGACTTTGCCGCCGGCCTCAGCACCTCGCTGCGCGCCGGCCTTGCCCACCTCGGCAGCCGCCCGGCCCGCAGCATCGATGGGGCCCTGGTCTGCCTGGGCGACATGCCGCGCGTGCGACCCGCCCACCTGGAGGCGCTGCTCGGCGCTTTTGACCCCGATGACGGCCGAGCCATCGTCGTCCCCACCTTCGCCGGCCAGCGCGGAAACCCCATCCTGTGGGCCCGGCGCTTCTTCCCCGAGATGGCGCAGGGAAGCGGAGATGTGGGTGCGCGCGCCCTGCTCGGCCGCCACGCAGACCTTGTCTGTGCTGTACCGATGGATGATGAAGGGGTTAGCATCGATGTAGATACCCCGGAGGCCCTGAAGGCTCTATGTCCAACCTGAAGATCGAAGAGCTGTTCACCGTGGACGCTTCCGTCGAGACGGTCTGGAAGTTCCTGCTCGACCCGGCGGAGGTGGCGACCTGCCTGCCCGGAGCCAAGCTCGACGGCCTTGTTGAAGGCGAGAGCGACACCTACCGCGGCACGATGAAGGTCAAGGTTGGCCCCGTGGTCTCGGAGTTTCGCGGCAAGGCGACGCTCAGCGACGTCAACGAGGCCAAGCACAGCCTGAAGATCTCGGGCACCGGCGACGACAAGGGCGGCGGCGGCTCGGCGCGCATGACCATGACCTGCCGCGTGCAGCCGGCGCTGGATGTCCCCGAGGGCGCGACCCAGTGCGAGGTCGCGGTCATCGCCGAGGTCGAGCTGGCCGGCAAGCTCGTGCGCTTTGGCCGCGGCATGATCGAAGGCGTCTCCAAGCAGATGTTCAAGCACTTCGTGAGCCGCGCCCGCGCCAAGCTCACCGGCAGCTCGCTGCCCGGCGGCAGCTCCAGCCAGGACATCCCCAGCATCCCGCACGACCGGGCCAGTACCGGCGACTCGGCCCCCATGACCCTGGATCGCGGCCCCTCGGGCTCGGTCACGGTCTCGCCCGAGCTGCTCGCCGCCGCTGCCGAGGTGCTGCCAGCCCCCTCGGGTCCGCACGAAATTGGCCCAGGTCGGCCCGAGATCGCCCCAAGTCCGCCCAAAATCGCCCCTGCAAGCGACGAAATCGCCCCTGCACCGCCCAAAATCGCCCCTGCAAGCGGTGAAGTCATCCCTGCAAGCGGTGAAGTCATCCCTGCAAGCGGTGAAGTCATCCCTGCAAGCGACGAAATCGCCCCTGCACCGCCCAAAATCGCCCCTGCAAGCGACGAAATCGCCCCTGCAAGCGCTGAGATCGCCCCAGGTCCGACCAAAACCGCCCCTGCAAGCGCTGAGATCGCCCCAGGTCCGACCAAAACCGCCCCTGCAAGCGACGAAATCGCCCCTGCAGCGCCCCAGACTGCCCCTGCAGCGCCCAAAATCGAGCCAGCAAAGGCCGACAGCGGGCCAGCAAAGGCCCTCCAGGCCGCGGATGCAGCCCCCAAGAGCTCGGGGCGCTCCGCGGCGCTGCCAGCGCGCCCTTCGGACATCACCACCGCGATCATCCCGCGCCCGAAGCTGCGGCCCGAGGCGAACCTGCCTCAGAAGGCGGCGACGGCGGCCGGCAAGCTGACCAAAGAGGACGACACGCTGGACGCGGGCGCCCTCATCTGGACCGTGCTCTGGGACTGGTTCAAGGGGCTGTTCCGGCGGCTGTTTGGCCGGGGCGAAAAGGGCGCCGCGGGCAAGGGGAGCTGAGCGCCGCGGCCAGCTGCTCCAGGCTCTCCAGGTTGTGCACCGGGCGGAACTCGTCCACGTGCGGCAGGAGCGCCCGGATGCCGGCCGCCAGCGGCGCAAAGCCGTCAAAGCCGAGCAGCGGGTTCAGCCAGATGAGGCGCCGGCACGAGCGGTGAAGGCGGTCGGCCTCCTGGCCGAGCAGCGCCGCATCGTCGCGCTCCAGCCCATCGGTGATGAGCAGCACGGTGGCGCCGCCGGACTGCGAAAGCACGCGCCGCGCCCAGCGAAAGTTGAACTCGCGCAGGCAGCTGTATAGACGGGTGCCGCCGCCCCAGTCGCTGACCCGCTGGCCGCAGCGCGCCAGCGCCAGGTCGATGTCGCGACCGCGCAGGAGGCGCGTGACGTTGGTGAGCTGCGTGCCCATGACAAAGGTCTGGGTGCGGCGGCGGGCGCGCAAGAGCGTGTGGAGGAAGCGCAGGAGCATCTCGGTGTAGCGGGCCATGGAGCCGCTGATGTCGCACAGCACCACCAGCGGCGGCGGCACCCGACGGCGCACGCGAAACGCGAGCGGAATGGCGCCGCCGAGCGCCGCGCTGCGCAGGCTCCTTTTGAGCATGCGGCGCACATCCAGGTAGGGGCCGCGCTTGAGCAGATCCGGGGCGGGCCGGGTGCGGCGGATGGGCACCGGCTCGGCGGCGAAGCGCAGCCCGGCGATCAGGCGGCGCACCGCGGCCAGCTCGGTGGCCGACATCTCGGCGAAGTCGCGGTGGCGAACGGTCTCGCGGGCGGAAAAGCTGAGCGCGGCGTCGAGCTCGGGCTCCTCGTCGGGGCGCGGCGGTTCGTGGGGGCGCGGCGGCGGCTTCTGGGGCGGCTGCATGGCCTCGCCGACGCGGCGCAGCACGGGGCTCTTCTGCGGCCCCGGCACCTGGCTGTGCGGCAAGAGCAGCGACAGGAGCTCGTCGAGCCCCGCGGGCCGGGGAGCGCGAAAAAAGAGGCGGAAGGTCTGCTCGAAGATGGGCAGCTCGTCGGGGTGGTGGACAAACACGGCGCTCAGGCAGGCGCGGACCTCTTCACGCTGGCCGAGATCCACCACATGCAGCGCCGCAATCGCGTCCAGGACCGCGGCCGGTCCCACGCGCAGCCCCGCGGCCCGCAGCGTGCGCGCAAAGTGCACAACATTGTCCGCCAGCACGCCGCAGCCGGTCATATCGGTTACTTTCCGGGGGTGGCGAGGTCGCGGTTGACCTCTTCGAGGATGCGGGCGGCGGCGGGGCCGGCGAGCTTGGCGAGGTCGTCCTGGTACTTGAGCACGACGCCGAGGGTGGCATCCAGGGTCTGGGGGTCAAGGACAGTGCGGTCGAGGGCGCCGAGCGCGGCGACCCAGTCGAGGGTCTCGGCAATGCCGGGGGCCTTGAACAGGTCGGCGCTGCGCAGGCGGCCAACCACGCCCACGACCTGACGCGAGAGCTCGACGGGGGCCGCGGGCAGGCGGCGGCGGACGATCTCCAGCTCGCGCTCGGCATCGGGGTAGCCGATGAAGTGGTAGAAGCAGCGGCGCTTGAGCGCGTCGTGGATCTCGCGGGTGCGGTTGGAGGTCACGATGACCAGCGGCGGCGACCCGGCCGGCGCCGAGACGGTGGCGCGCTCGCCCAGCTCGGGGATGGTCAGCTGAAAATCGGACAGCAGCTCAAGCAGGAACGCCTCGAAGGGCTCGTCGGCGCGATCCAGCTCGTCGATGAGCAGCACCGGCGGGCCGCCTTCGCTCGGCTCCAGCGCCTGGAGCAGCGGGCGCTTGATGAGGTACTGCGGGGAGAAGAGATCGCGCCCCAGGGCGGCGGAATCGGCGCCGGCGCCGCCTGCCTCGGCCAGGCGGATGGCGAGCATCTGGCGGGCGTAGTCCCACTCATAGGCGGCGCTCTGGAGGTCGAGGCCCTCGTAGCACTGAAGGCGGATGAGGCGGCGGCCGAGCGCCCGCGCCAGGACCTTGGCGACCTCGGTCTTGCCGACGCCGGCATCGCCTTCTAGGAGGAGCGGACGGCCGAGCTTGAGGGCCAGAAAAAGCACGGTGGCGAGCCCGCGGTCGGCGACATAGCGCTCGGCCGCGAGCAGGGCCAGCGTCTCCTGGACACTGGAGGGAACCGGGGCTGACATGGGGTTAGCCGGCGAGGGAGGCGGCCACGGCGCGCTCGGCCATCACAGTGATGATGTGCGAGCGGTAGTCGGCGCTGGCCTCTGCGGAGTCGCTGAGCTCGTCGGCAGGGACCCGGATCTGGGAGACGGCGCCGGGGGCGAAGCTGGCCTTGAGGGCAGCCTCCATGGCGGGCACGCGGAACGCCTTGGGGCCGGCGCCGGTGACGGCGACGCGGATGCCGTGCGCGGTCTGCGCGACCATGACGCCGACCAGCGCGTACTTGGAGGCGTGGCTGGCGAACTTGGCGTACGCAGAGCGGGTCGGAATCGGAAAGCTCACCGCGGTGATGAGCTCGCCCTCGCCCAGGGAGGTCTCGAAGAGACCGGTGAAGAAGTCGTCGGCCGCGATGGTGCGGCGGTCGGTGCGGATGGTGGCGCCCAGGGCGAGCACGGCCGCCGGATAGTCGGCGGCGGGATCGGCGTGGGCCAGCGAGCCGCCGATGGTGCCGCGGTTGCGCACCTGCGGATCGCCGATGCCCTCGGCCAGCTTGGCCAGGCCGGGAATGGCCTTGCGCACCTCGGGCGAGGCGGCGACCTCGGCGTGGCGGGTGCCGGCGCCGATGATGACCTGATCCTTTTCAACGCGGATGCCGTGCAGCTCGCGGATGGCGGCGAGCGAGATGAGGTCGCTCGGCTCGGCCATCTCCAGCTTCAGCACGGGCAGGAGGCTCTGGCCGCCGCCGAGAAACTTCCCCTGCGGCAATTTTTTGATAAGACCCAGAGCGTCGGCAACGGTCGCGGGACGATGGAACTGGAACTCGCGCATTTCAGTCTCCCTTGGATTCGCTGACTAGCTTTGGGCCTGGGTGTTGTTCTGCTTCTTGGCGCTCTGGATCGCGCGCCAGACCTTCTCGGGTGTGGCCGGCATGGACATGTCGGTGACGCCAACCGGGGCCAGCGCATCGAGGACCGCGTTGATGACCGCGGGCGGCACGCCGATGGCGCCGACCTCGCCCACGCCCTTGGCACCCAGCGGATTGTGGGTGCAGGCGGTGACGTGGTTTCCGACCTTGAAGAACGGGAAGTCGGCGGCGCGCGGCATGCTGTAGTTCAGGAACGAGCCGGTGAGCAGCTGGCCGCTGTCGTCGTAGAGCGCCTCTTCAAAGAGGGCCTGACCGATGCCCTGGGCGAGTCCGCCGTGCATCTGGCCATCGACGATCATGGGGTTGATGATCTTGCCCACGTCATCGGCCGCGACGATGTCCACGATCGTGACCACGCCGGTCGCGGGATCGATTTCGACCTCGCAGGCGTGGCAGCCGCCGGGGAAGGTGAAGTTTTTCGGATCGTAGAAGGCGCTCTCTTCCAGCCCGGGCTCGACCTTTTCGATCGGGTAGTTGTGCGGGACGTACGCGGCAAAGGCGATCTCGCCGAAGCTCTTTTCGCGGTTGGTGCCGATGACGCTGAACTTGCCGCCCTTGAACTGGATGTCGGCTTCGCTGGCTTCGAGCATGTGGGCCGCGATTTTCTTGCCCTTGGCGATGATCTTGTCGGTGGCCTTGACGATGGCAGAGCCGCCGACCGCCAGCGAGCGCGAGCCGTAGGTGCCCATGCCGAACGGGATGCGGTCGGTGTCGCCGTGCACGATCTCGACCTGGCTGAAGGGAACGCCGAGCTCGTCGGCCACGATCTGGGCGAAGCTGGTCTCGTGACCCTGGCCGTGGCTGTGGGTGCCGGTGAAGACGGTCACGGAGCCGGTCGGATGCACGCGCACCGAGGCCGCTTCGTAGAGGCCCGCGCGCGCGCCGAGCGCACCGGCGACCGCAGAGGGAGCGATGCCGCAGGCTTCGACATAGGTGGAAAAGCCGATGCCGCGCAGCTTGCCGCGGCGCGCCGACTCTTCGCGGCGGGCGGGGTAGCCGGCGTAGTCGATGGTCTTGAGCGCCATGTCGAGCGTGGCGTGGTAGTCGCCGGTGTCGTATTCGAGCGCGACCGGGGTCTGGTAGGGGAACTTGGTGATGAAGTTCTTGCGGCGGATCTCCAGGCGGTCCATGCCCAGCTCGCGGGCGGCCTTGTCGACCAGGCGCTCCAGGAGATAGGCGGCCTCGGGGCGGCCGGCGCCGCGGTAGGCGTCCACGGGCACGGTGTGGGTGAAGATGGCCTTGACCTCGGCGTAGATGGCGGGCGTGGTGTAGACGCCGGCCAGCAGCGTTGCCGAGAGGTAGGTCGGAACCGCGGGCGCAAAGGTGCTCAGGTAGGCGCCCATGTTGGCGAAGTTTTCGACGTGAAGGCCCAGGAAGCGGCCCTCTTTGTCGACGGCGAGGCGGGCGCGCATGATGGTGTCGCGACCGTGCGCATCGGTCATGAAGGCCTCGGAGCGATCGGAGGTCCACTTGACCGGACGGCCGATCTTGCGCGAGGCCCAGACCACCAGCGCCTCTTCGGCGTAGTGGTAGATCTTGGAGCCAAAGCCGCCGCCCACATCGGGGGCCACGACGCGCAGCCGGTGCTCGGGAATGCCCAGCACGAACGCGCCGAGCAGCAGCCGGATGAGGTGCGGATTCTGGCTGGAGGTGTACAGCGTGAATGAGTCGGTGGGCGACTCGTAGTGGCCGATGGCCGAGCGCGGCTCCATGGCGTTGGGGACGACGCGGTTGTTGACGACCTCGATGGCGACGATCTTGTGCGCCTGCTTGAACGACTGCTGCACGGCGGCGCGGTCGCCGATCTCCCAGTCATAGCAGAGGTTCTTCGGCGCCTGGGGCCAGACCTGGGCGGCATCGGGGTTCGTCGCATCGCGCACAGAGGCCACGGCCGGCAGCGGCTCGTAGTCGACCTCGATGAGCTGGGCGGCGGCGCGCGCCTGGGCGCGGCTCTCGGCGACGACCATGGCGACCTGATCGCCGACGTGGCGCACCGTTTCGTCGCACAGGATCGGATGCGGCGGCTCGACCATGGGCGAGCCGTCCTTGTTCTTGATCAGCCAGCCGCACGGCAGCCCGCCGACCTTGTCGTTGGCGACATCGGCGCCGGTAAAGACCGCGAGCACGCCATCGGCAGCAGCTGCGGCTGCGGTGTCGATGGACTTGATCGTGGCGTGCGCGTGCGGCGAGCGGAGGATGTAGGCGTAGGCCTGGTTGGGCAGCGTGATGTCGTCGGTGTAGTGGCCGGCGCCCACGATGAAGCGGCGGTCCTCTTTGCGAACGACGGGGGTGCCGACCAGCGGCTGCGGAGCCTGGGTTGTCGTGCTCATGACTGCTTCTCCTCCACCTGCTGCGCGGCGCCGCTCTGGACATCGCGGCAGGAAAGCACGGCTTTGACAATGTTGTGGTAGCCGGTGCAGCGGCAGATGTTGCCCTCCAGCCACTCGCGGACCTCGTGCTCGTTGGCGTCGGGGCGCTTGGCCAGAAGATCCACGGCGCTGATGATCATGCCGGGAGTACAAAAGCCGCACTGAAGGCCGTGGCAGCGCTGAAACGCCTCCTGCATCGGGTGGAGCTTGCCGCCGCTGCCCAGCCCCTCGATCGTCGTCACTTCGGCGCCCTCGGCTTCCACCGCGAGCATGGTGCAGCTCTTGACGGAGCGGCCATCGACCATCACAACGCAGGCGCCGCACTGACTGGTGTCGCAGCCAACGTGCGTTCCGGTCAGGAGCAGGCGCTCGCGCAAGAGCTCGACGAGCAGTGTGCGGGGCTCGACCTCGACCATGACCTGCTTCTGGTTCACTTTGAGAGCGATGCGACTCATGAGGACTCCTTGGTCATCAACCAAGCTAATTGGAGGGGGGCAGCGGCCTGCCGATGGCCCCAGTATATGCCGAAGCCCGGGGCGAAAATATCGGGACTATTTGGGGGGGGCGGAGCCGGTCGAGTCGCGCAGCTCGCCCGGAGCTTCGGACCGGGTGGGCGCGGCGCCGAGGTAGCCGCAGGTGATGCTGAGCTGTGCGGCGTAGTAGGTGGCCCAGATGAAGAAGCTGCTCCACCCCGGAAGGCCGCCGAAGATGCGCAGCCCGAGGAGCGTGTCGGAGATCAAAAAGAGCAGCGCCCCGAAAAAGACGCCGGGCATGCGCGTAAGCAGCGCCGCGATGTTCATGCCGGTCAGGGCGCTCGCATAGATGAGCACCGGCAGCTGCATGACCCCGAGCCACGGCCACAGAAACGCGAGCGCCGAGATCGCCCCCGAGACCAGAAACGCGCAGCCGAGGATCTCGGCCGCAGTGAGGCGCAGCGGCTTGCGCGTCTGCTTGCTGAACAGATACACGTAGACGATGTGCGCGGCGAGGAACGCGAGCAGGCCGCGCAGAAACCAGACCTTGCCGGGAAACACCAGGCTGATGTCGCCCATGAGCGATGCCAGCAGCGCCAGGGACAGGCCCAGGCGCGCCGGCACGACCAGCAGCGGCAGGATCACGAGCGGTGCAATGGAGAGGATTTTTATCACCGCGCGCACCGGCTCGCTGGCGCCCACAATTGCCGGCAGATAGCCGATGCCTGCGGCGATCGACAAGAGCAGCAGCACGCGCTGGAGCACGGTCTGCCACCGGCTGTCCTGACTCAGGCGCCGCCGGGTCGCGGCCATCGCTTCGAGCACTCCGAGCATCCCTCCTTCATATCGGAGTGCGCGGCGCGGCACAAGCGGCGACTGCCCCGACTATCCCCAATGCCCCCGACCCCTCTCCCTCCAGGAGAGGCGGGGTGAGGGCAGCGCCGCAACCCCGCCCCTCACCTAGCCTCTCCCCGAGTGGCCTCGGGGAGAGGGATTTCTGAGGCCGACAGGGCGAGGAGCGGCGAAGGGCGGGCCGCGCAGGCGAGGAGCAGCTGCTGCGAGGCGCGGGTCGCGGCCACGTAGAGCGCCCGGCGCGCGGCACCGCCATCGGGATAGCTGGCCGAGTCGGCATCGGGAAGGATAACGTAGTCAAACTCCAGACCTTTGACCTCCTGCACGCATGTCACCTCGATGCCCGGCGCAAAGCGGAAGTCGCCGCCTTCGACCAGGCGGGCATCGATGCCTCGCACCAGCAGCTGATGCAGGCGCTGCGCCGATGCGGGCAGGCGGCAGATGATCGCGATCACGGCGCTGGGATCGCGCTCGCGCAGCTCGCGCAGCGAGTCGATGAGGCGCGCGTGAAGATGAAGCTCGCTGGGCGCGGCGAAGGCTGCGACTGCGGCATCGCCCGCTGCGGCAGCCAGCGCAGAGCCGGCGCCGCTGCGCACGACGCGAGCAAAGGCCGTCACGGCCGGCGGACAGCGGTAGCTGACCAGCAGGTGCTCGCGATCAAAATCGGGAGCGGCCAGCGTGCGCATGGTCTCTTCCCAGCCGGCGAAATAGGCAGAGGGATCCACCTGCTGCGCTTCGTCACCCGCGACGATGAGCGTGCCGCCCGGACGCACCGCGCGGCCGATGAGCGCAAGCTCCAGCGGCGCAAACTCCTGCGCCTCATCCAGGACCACGCAGTCATAGGAGGTGGGCTCGGGCGAGGCCTTGCCATGCGCAGGATCGCTGCGCAGCGCAGAGAGCGCGAACAGCACGGCGTAGTCTTCGGCATCGATCGAGCCGGCATCCTCCATGGGCGTCTCTTCATCGATCAGCCGGCCGTCGACCGTGACCAGGCGCTCGGCATCGACGTGAGCGAACTCCTGCTCACTGGTTGCGCTGAACTGGATGCGCGTGTGCTCCAGGACCTCGTGCACGGCGCCGCTTGAGATCGCCCCGCCCGAAGCCGCGGCCACGCGCTCAAGCAGCGCCGCATCGCCGAACAGGTGCAGCAGATCCTGGCGCGTGGCCGTGAGCTTGGCGGCGCGTCCCTTGCGCGGCCGGCGCGCAAGCTCGGGCAGCACGTCGCGCAGGGCGGGATGGCGCTTGAGGTTTACGACCGCGGCAGAGACCTCGCGACTCTCGCGCTCGGGCAGGCGCGAAAATGCCCGGCGCGCCTGCGCTCCGGCCCAGCGGTCGAAGACCTGCACTTCGGTCTCGGGAGCGCCGAGGCGCGCGAGCAGCGTCTGCGACAGGTGGCGCAGACCCGCGCTGGCCGCAGGCACCAGGACCAGGGCGCGAAACGGACGACCGGCCGCCAGCGCCTTTTCACGCAGATAGGCGAGGCGATGCAGCGCCACCGTGGTCTTGCCGCAGCCCGCCTCACCCAGCACGAGCAGCGGCCGGCCGGGAGGCATCTCCACTGCGCGCCGCTGCTCGGCATCCAGCGCCTCGCGCGTCCACGGCGGCGGTGTGCGCCCCACCCCCGGCAGCCTCGGCAAAAGCAGCGGGGGCGGCGCATCGGCAACGCGACGCCAGGGTCCGCCGCCGCGCCGCGACAGCACCGCATCCTGCGTGATCACCTCGACCAGCACACCCGCTTCAAAATCGAGCAGGCTGCGGGCAAGCACGGTTCCTTCGAGCGTCTTTTCTCCGGCTTCGAGCTCGTAGGCATCGCCTTCGCGGTTCGCGAAGAACAGCGCCGCCAGCGGCGCGGTCTGCCAGTGCAGGATGGTCACCGGCCCCGAGCTGCCCGCCAGCGTGCGCCAGCCGAGCAGCAGGTCGCGGACTCGGCGGCCGCTATCAATTCGCAGGTGCGCAAAGCAGGGAACCGGAGCGCCGGGCAGGGCCAGGCGGGCCTGCTCGCACAGCTGCTCCAGCTCGCCGATGGTCTGCTGCTCGTGGGGCGCCAGTGCATCGAACGGTGCGTCGCGCATGGACTCTCCTTTTTGCCGGTTTTTTGGCAACCAGGATGAAGCCCGATCGCGGGGGTGACTTCCAGCTGTCATCCGCAGAGCGACCTTTGCTATAATGGATCTGTGGTTGAGGGGCGGATTCTGGCGGTCGCGGTGGGGCGGATTTTTTTAGCGCGGCGACGGTAGACCGCTCACGGATTCGCGCTGCGAGACCACGGTCTGGGGCTCGCCTTTGTGGCCGCTCAGGCGGGTGAAGGTCTCGTCGAGCTTGGCGATGGTGGCCAGCTCCTTGTCGAGGCCCGCAGCCTTGTTTTGCTCAAAGCGCTGGCGCAGGGCGTGAACCAGGCGATAGGCGGCCTCCTGATTGTTCGCTTGCAGGTGCAGCTCGGTCGCCTTTTTGAGCGTGGTGATCTCATCCACGAGCAGCTTGCCGCGCACAAGGCCCAGCGGCAGAGGCCCCTGCTGCGCCTGCCAGCGCGCAAAATCCACCGAGTCTTGATAGCTTTTGCCGTCGCGGCCGGCATACGCAATGCTGGCCATGGCAACGCTGGCCAGGCTGGTGTTCGGAGGCAGCGCACCGCCGCCTTCGGGCGCGAACGCGAAGAACATGCCGCCGCGCTCCTTGCTGAGGAAGATGGTCTCGACCGTCATCTCCAGCCCGCCGTCGGGCGTGCGCTTGACGAGATCGCCGGGCAGACCAAACAGGCCCACGATCTTATAGCCACGCTGCGGCCAGATCTTCAGCTTCATGTCGTAGGCAAGCTCGCTCAGCATGGTGTCCAGGTCCTTTTTGAACTTGGACTCCATGTCGGGAATGTTGGGAAAGAAGAACAGGTTGCCGCCGCGCACGCTGGAGATGGCGGTGGCGACCTCGGCCCCGAACTGCGTGCCCACACCGATGGTGGTCAGGCCGACGCCGCGCTTGCTGGCCGCGCGCGCCATGCCGATGAAGCTGTCCTTGTCGACCGCGCCGACATTGGGGCGCTCGTCGGTAAACAGCATGACGCGAGTGGTGCCGCGGAACTGCGCGGCAGAGTCGGTGGCGACCTGATAGCCGACCTTGAGTCCCTCTTCCATGTTGGTGCTGCCCGAGATCGTGATGGCATCGATCTGGGCGTGGATGCGCGCCTTGTCTTTTTGCGACACCGCGATCGGCGCCAGGTGCACGTGGCTGCGATCGCCGTAGAGCACGATGGACAGCTGATCGCCGTCGCCCAGCTGGTTCAGGATCTGGTGCAGGCTGGCCTTGACGGTGTCGATCGGCGGGCCGGACATGCTGCCGCTCTTGTCGACCACGGCGACGATGCTCATGCGGTCGCGGCGCCAGGTGGCGGCATCGAGGTTGCTGGCAAAGCCGAGCTGACCGAGCACGCGCGTCTCGGGCATGGCGGTGAGCTCTGCGGGCACAGCGGCGGCGGTCAGGCAGAGCGTCTGGTTGCACTTGCGGCCGGTCTCAAGCGGCAGATCGTGCTCGCTGAGCAGCCCCTCGGGCGTGAAGGTGTTCGGATGCGGAACTTCGCCAGCGCTGATGCGATCGCGGGCATAGCTGATGTCCTGCGCGCCACCGGGAGTTGCGCCCAGCTTGCCCGCCACCTCCATCTGCATATGCATGCGCATGGGCATGCGCATGGAAGGTGCGGCCAGGGGCGCGGGCGCTGCGAAGTCGTAGGCCTTGAGCTCGTGCTTGTGGCGATCGTCGTCGTCGTCCCGGTTGGACTTGGCGAAGACCGCAGAGCTGAGGGAGAGACCGGTGAGGAGGGCGAGGGGCTTGATGAGGTGGCGCGTGCGCTTCATGACGGGGCTCCGCTTGAGATCGTTGACCTGGCAGCGATCAACGCGCGGAGCGCTGGAAGGATCTCTGGGCTGCTTGGAATGCTGATGTCTGGTGGTGGCTTCGCCGCGAGCTCTTGATCCCGAGGGCGGAGTCGGCAGGCGCAAGTGGCGCTTGCAATGAGCGGCGGAGCAGGGGAATTTGAGTGCATGGCGACCGTGAATCCGACCCAAGAGCAGGTGGATGACTTCGCTGCATCCGCTCCCGATGATGCGCCAATCGTGATGCTGAACCTCCTTCGCTTTCGCGAGCGCGCCGAGTACCAGGACGGCCTCGCGGCGGGCAACCTGAGCGGCAAGCAGGCCTATGGCCGCTACTCGCGAGCGGTGATTCCTCTGGTGTGGGAGGTCGGCGGACAGCCGCTGTGGATGGGCAAGGGACGAGCGACCCTCATCGCGCCGGCGGGCGAGTCGTGGGATGAGGTGCTGCTGGTCTGGTACCCGAGTCGGCAGGCGTTTGTGCGCATGGTCAGCTCGGAGGCGTACCAGGCGATCATGCATCACCGCACCGCGGCGCTCGCGGACTCGCGGCTCGTCGAGACTCAGGCCGTCGCGCTGCCGCGCTGGATCTTTAAAATTGCTCGGGGGCTGATGCGAGCCAAGGCAAGGTTGCTGCCGCGCATTCGCTGAGCGCGGCTGACAGAGCCTCCGCAAAGAGGCTCTGTGGAGTATCAGGCGTTCTTGACCGAGTTCGGCAGGCTCAGCTGCACGAAGTGCTCGGCTGGCGTCGGGTAGCCGGCCAGCGTGAACTCGCTGGCGATGACGCGCGACATCGCGAAATACACGTTCCAGTAGGTCCGGTCGTGCGTGAAGCAGCGAACCAGGAGCACGGTACCGGCCATGTTGAACTTGTCGATCTCGACCTGCGGCGCCGGATCCTTGAGGGCATCGGGAATCTCGGCGAGGCGCTGCTTGAGGCGCTTGATCGCATCCTGGGGATCGACGCCGTGCGCGAGCTGGGCCGCCATGTCGACGCGGCGGTGCGCGTTGGCCGAGAAGTTCCAGATGTTGTCGCCGAACACCTTGGTATTGCCGACAAAGACGCGCACGCCATCATCGGTATCGATCGAGGTCACAAAGAGGCCGATCTCGGCCACTGAGCCCACGACATTGCCAACCTGGACGCGGTCGCCGACCTTGAACGGCGACAGCGCAATCAGGAAGAAGCCGGCCGCGAAGTTGGACAAGAGACCTGACCACGCCATGCCGATGGCCACACCGGCAGCAGCGATGACGCCGGCAAAGGTCGTGGTCTGCACGCCGAACACACCAAGAACCGCAACGACCAGCAGCACTTGCAGCGTGATCCCGACCATCGAGTCGATGTAGCGGATCAGCGTGGGATCGAGCTTCCGTCGCTCACCGGTGTGGCGAATGGCGCGGCGGAGCGCCCCAATGATGATTCGGCCGACGATCCACAGCGCCAGCGCGCCAAGGATCTGACCACCTATCAGAATGGCCAATGGGATCACGGTGTCGACAACTTTGTGTATGATTTGCTCGATCTGTTGCGTATCCATTCGTGCTCTGACTCCTTTTTGGGTCGACTGATGAGAACTGGATTGTGCAGCATTCTATCGGGAATCAGAAAAAGGAGGGAAGGTCATTGCCATCATCAGAAGCTCCAGACGCTCCGGAGGATCCAACTCGGGAAAAGCTCCTGAGATTGCTCAAGGAGCACGGCTGGAATGCGACCTCATTTCAGATCCTGGAGCCTGGATATCGCTACTTTGTCGTTGGGGATGATGCCTGCGTGGCCTATGTCGATACCGGCAGCGCGTGGGTGGCGGCCGGCGCGCCGATCGCGGCGCCAAGTGCACTTGAAGCGGTCGCGCAGCGCTTTGCAGAATCGGCAAAAAAGTCCCAGCGCCGCGTCTGTTTCTTCGCCACCGAGCCGCGCTTTACGCAGTCCACCCCGGGCCTTACCTCGCTGTGCATTGGTGAGCAGCCGGTCTGGGAGCCCATGCGGTGGAGCGAGGGCGTGCGCAAGAGCCGCAGCCTGCGCGAACAGCTTCGCCGCGCCCGCAGCAAGGGCGTGAAGGTCCGCACCGTTGCGCCGCAGGAGCTGGAGGATCCGCAGGCGCCGCTGCGGCAGGAGATCGATGCGCTCGGGCAGCGCTGGCTGGGTGCGCGCCAGATGGCGCCCATGGGATTTCTGGTGCAGCTCAGTCTGTTTACCGATGCCAGCGAGCGCCGCTGCCTGATCGCGGAGCTTGGCGGTCAATTGGTCGGGGTGCTGGGGATGATTCCGGTGTATGCGCGCGGCGGCTGGTTCTGCGAGGACTTCCTGCGCGCCCCCGATGCACCGAACGGCACTGTCGAGCTGCTGATCGATGCCGCGATGCAGCAGGCGGCAGCCGAGGGTAGCCAGTACATCACGCTGGGTCTGGCGCCGCTTGCGGGCAGCCTGCCGGTGCCGCTACAGATGGCGCGGCGCTGGGGCGGAGCGCTGTACGATTTCGAAGGGCTGCGCGCGTTCAAGGCCAAGCTACAGCCACACGAGTGGGTTCCGATCTCTCTGACCTATCCCAAGGGGCAGAGCGGCGTGCTGACCACGCTGGACGTGCTGACTGCGTTTGCGCGCGGGGGACTCCTGCGCTTCGGCATCGAGACGCTGCTGCGCGGGCCGGCGGTGGTGGTGCGGGTGCTGGCGGCGCTGCTGTTGCCCTGGACGCTGCTTTTGGCGCTGGCGCCGGCTTCCTATTTCCCGGCGGCCTGGGTGAAGTGGGCGTGGGTTGCGTTCGATATGGGGCTGGCGGCAGCGCTGCTGCGCCTGACGTATGCGTGGCGGCCCTGGCTGGCGACGCTGCTCTGTGTGCTGGTCACGGGCGATGCGGCGGTGACGCTCCTGGAGGCGCTGCTTTACAACCTGCCGCGCGCCGGCGGACTCTGGGACGTGGGCGTGGCCGCAGCAGCGGTGGCCGGACCTTCGCTGTCGGCATTCCTGCTGTGGCGCGGTCGAATGCACCGGCAGACGCAGATTACCCCTTCCCCATCTTCATGATGAAGCGTCGTGCGGGCAGGTATTTCTGCCGCGTGCTCTAGGTTTTTGACCGCGTGCTCTAGGTTTTCGACCGCGTGCTCTAGGTTTTCGACCGCGTGCTCTAGGTCTTGGACCCCGTGCTCTAGGTTTTTGACCGCGTGCTCTAGGTTTTCGACCGCGTGCTCTAGGTTTTCGACCGCGTGCTCTAGGTTTTCGACCGCGTGCTCTAGGTTTTCGACCGCGTGCTCTAGGTCTTGGACCCCGTGCTCTAGGTTTTCGACCGCGTGCGAACGATTGCGATGGGCGAAGATGGTACGCTCTTTCTTATGGTGAGCCATCTGGATGCAAAGCAGCTGCAGCAGCTTCGCAAGCAGCTCCTGAAAAAGGGCGCTGAGATCAATGAGAAGCTGACCGGGCTGCTCGCTGGAGAGGCGGTCTCGGTGTCGCACCTGCTGGAGCCGACCAAGCCCGGCGAGCGTCCCGAGGAGCGGCTGCGTCGCTTCCTGGAGCTCATCGACCGCAAGCTGCACGCGATTCAAGAAGGCAGCTACGGCCACTGCTCGGCGTGCAGCGCTGCCCTGCCCTTCGTCGAGCTGGAGCAGATGCCGTGGGCCGACCTGTGCCGAGCCTGCTCGGACCAAGGCAAGGGCGCGGTTCCCGGCGCGTAGATTGCGCCGGCGCGAGCGCGGCGCAGAATCTGAAGACTTGCCGGCACTTACGCGCCTTTTCCCTGGGGCCAAGCAGAGGTGATACGTTCACAGAGAGGAGTCTCTCATGGCGCTTACCCGAGTCCCCCCTGTCCCCGCTCGATCGACGACCCAAGCCAAGACACGCCGAGCCACGGACTCGAATCGGGAGCGCCTGGAGGCGAAGGCGAAGCCAGGGCCGGTGCAGACGCAGAGCGGCGAAGCGCAGGGTGAGACCCCGCGGTCGGTCTCTCTGAGCGATGTCGTTGGAAGCAGCACCAGCCGGAGCGGTCCAAAGTGGTCGCCGGGTCCAGCGCAGCAGTGCGACGCAGCCGTGCAGATGGCCAAAGGCAGCAAGGGCAGCGAGGAGGCGTCGCGCATCCACGCGGCGGCCCGAATGGGCGTGCAGGGGAGAAGCCAGCCGCTGCCATTCCTCTCGACGGTTCAGTCGTCGTTCGGACGGCATGATGTCTCGCACATCAAGGCGCACACCGATAGCTCGGCAATGCAGGCGGCCAAGACCATGGGGGCCGAGGCCTTCGCGCACGGCGAGCATGTCGCCTTTGGTGGGACGCCAACCCTGCACACCGCAGCGCACGAAGCAGCGCACGTGCTACAGCAGCAGGGCGGCGTCCAGCTACAGGAGAAGGTCGGCAGGGTTGGAGATCGCTGGGAGCAGCACGCGGATGCGGTGGCCGACCGGGTGGTGCGCGGGCAGAGCGCCGAAGACATCCTGGACTCTGTGCTGCCGCACAAGGACTCTATCGGTAGCAGTGGCAGCGCAGCGAGCGCGCCGGTGCAGCACAAGATCCTCTGCAAGGAATCCGAGGTCACGTTTGCCCAGGCCGTCCAGTGGGCGAATCAGCACGGGCGCGGCTTCATACTGTCGCATGAGAACACGGGGCTTATTAAGCGCATACTCTCCAGCTCAGAAACAGAAGGCGACTTCACCAATACCGCAGAGGTCGTGGACTATCTTCATGAGTGCCTGGCTGAGCTGAGCACGCGCAACGCCCGAAAGAATGAAGAGTCGCAGCAGGCAAGCTCTCAAAAGAGCTCGTCCAAGAGCAAGCCGAGCGTCCAGTCTTCAAAGCCTCCGCAGAGCAGCTTGTCCCGCCCGTCGAAACAGAGCGTGAAGCCGAGCAAGGTCAGCTCGCAGATCTCCAAGCCTTCACAGGTCTCCAGCGTAACGGTCAAGCGAAAGTCCGAGATGAGGGGCAGCGCGTACTCGAATCTCACCAATGAGCAAAAAGCGCTGAGCCATAAGATGGAGTTTGACGCGCGCGCATCTGTGCAGTTTGGTGCTGATGACTACCTGTATCACTCGGCCCCGACCTCCGTTCTGGGCAGCATTCAAGGCTCTGGCATTACTACGCCCTACTTTCGCAGCAAGGCGTACTGGGATCACTCGAAAGATGCCTTCATCAGCGCCGCCATTGACGAAAGCGGCGCCGGCTCACTCGACAGCAAGGCGTCCATGCTGCGGTTCAAGCCCGGTGACCACGAGGGCTTGTGGAAGTCATACAGCGAGACCGAGGTGCGAACCATGACGAACATTCCGGCTGGCATCCTGTTCGTACGCATCAAGCCTGGCAACACCGACGACTGCTGGCAGCCGCTGTCGCAGTGGAAGGGCAAGTAGCGCAGCGCTGCGGTCTATTTCTCGGTGATCACTTCGACGCCGTCCCAGACCTTGTGCGGGTCGAGCTTGCGCTGAGATTCAAGTTCGAGGGCGCGGCGCTGGTAATAAAGGGCGGCGAAGTCCTCGGGACACTGCGCGCGCACTTCATCAAAGCCGGCGGCTGCGGTCTGAAAGTCGCCGGCCTGGTAGCTGGCAAGTGCGGCCTCGAAGCGCTCACGGGTGTCGCGCTTTTGCGCCGCCAAGGCATCCGCATCGCCGGCAAAGAACTCATAGAGCGTGACCGGCTGCGCCTTGCCTTTGGGCAGCACGCGCCCAAGGATGCGCGTGTTGGCCTTGAGCTGCGGATCAAGCGCAGCCACCACCTGTTCGCTGATGAGGACCGTGACCCCGTGCTGCTTGGTCAAGCTCTCCAGTCGCGCGGCCGTGTTGACCACATCGGAGATCACGGTGCCATCCATGCGCTCGGGCTCCCCAACCGTACCCAGCATGATGCTGCCGGTGTGGATGCCCACTCCGATGCGGATCTCGGGCTCGCCCTTTTCGAGGCGATCACAGTTTAGAACCTTGAGCGCCTGACACATCTCAAGCGCGGTCTGCACTGCGTCGGCCGGCCGCGTTGGAAACAGCGCCATGATGCCGTCGCCCAGGTACTTATCGATAAAGCCGTGGTGCTCGCGGATGAGCGGTCCAATGCGTCCGAGCAGGCGATTTACAAAGGCAAAGTTTTCCTGCGGCGTCATGCGCTCAGAGAGTGCGGTGAAGCCGCGCACATCAGCAAAGAGCACGGTCATCTCACGCTGCACCTGATCGCCGATGCGCACCGCCAGGATGTCGTCCTTTCCGAGCAGTCGCAGGAACTCCTTGGGAACAAAGCGGTAATAGGCGGCATTGAGTCGCAAGAGCGTGTGCGTCTGCTGCTCGATTAGCGCCTGCGCCTGCGCCGTGCGCCGCGAGAGCAGGAAGGCGTGGAGCACAATGAGGAGCATCACCGCCGAAGGGGTCATGATCGCCAGGTTCTGGGGCCGCAGCGAGCTGAAGGCGTCGATGCAGACGCTGATGCACAGGGGCACGAAAGCGACCATGGTGATCACGGACTCGATCCGCGGCTTGGAGATGGCGCGCAGAGAAACGCCCATGCAGATGACTGCGAAAAACAGGAGCAGCGATGAGGAAAGGCCCAGGAGTCGGGTAAAAAGGAGCGGCGGCAGAATCAGCACGCACAGCGTCAGGCTCCCGAACGTCACGACAAACGGAGCGAGCAGCCAGCGTGGCGTCTCTCGGGGATAGTTCTCGCGGAGCAGCAGTCCAAAGACCAGGGGCGACGCCTGGAGCCCCACATACTCGATGCGCACCATCGTTTGCCAGGATGCGTCGGGAAACAGGATCGAAAACAGGATGGCGTTTCCCTGCACCCCGATCCACATCCCGGAGAGCACGCAGAACAGGCCGAGATAGAGCGACGCAGGATCCCGACGGCGCAAAAAGAAGATCGTCGCGCTGTAGAGCGTGATGAGGCTGAGGCCGCTCAGGCTGACCGCATCCAGGATCACGCGCCGCTCGCGCATGAGCGAGATCTGTTCGGAAGTGCCAAGGATGAAGCTCGCCCGGAATCCGGCGCGGCTGTGGTGGTAGTTGTCCATCTGAAGGGTCAGGATGTTCTCTTCCTGATCCGCATCGATGGTCGGCGTGCGGATGGCGCACCCGGAGATGCTGGTGTCGCGGCTCGTGCCCAGCACCCCCACGGCTGCGATCTCGCGCTGGTTCCAAAACAGCCGATACGCGCCAGAGCAGAGCCGAACCAGCATTGCATAGCGAGCGTTGGGAGGCAGCACGAGCCGCAGGCGGAAGGTCGCGTAGCCATCGCCCGATAGCGTCTTGCCATCCACCACCCTGCCGTTCCAGAGCTGCGGGACCGAGTAGTAACCGCTGCTGGGAGCTCGCCTGTCCACACTGACCAGGGACTGCGGCGTGGGCGCGATCCACTGATGCCAGTACCACTCCCAGTCGCCGTTCAGGCCCAGGACTCCGTGGTGCGCAAAGTCCCAGCCTCGCAGATCCATCGAGCCGGCGTGCGCGCGCGGGGCCGGCGGCGCACTTGCTCCGCAGCCAGCCAGCACACCCAGCCAGACAGCCAGAGTGGCGACCCAGAGCGATCGAAACACGCTCGGATAATGCAGCGCCTTGGTCACTTCGGTTTAGAAATTGAAGCCGGCGTAGAACATCGAACGGTAGGAGGCCTGAACGGCGCCGGATTTGAAGGTGAGCGGCAGGCTAAGCGGATCACATCCGAAGTTGTACTTGCTGTTGACGATGTACTTGAGCCCGAGCTCGGGAATGACGATGCCGTAGTGATGGATCAGCGTGACGTCATTTTCCGTCGTGACGGCCACATCGTAGCCAGCGTTGCCGCGCAGAACCAGGAACAGGCCGCGCACCAGCACTGGAAAGTCGTACTGGAAGCCGACCGTGATCAGGACCTGATAGACCTCTTTGATGATCTGCACCTGCGGCGAGATGAGGATGTAGGCGTTGCGGTTCTTGTTGACGGCGATCCCCAGCTCGGGTCGCACCGTCAGGCCGCCGGTGCCGACAAAAGAGAGATCGATAAATGGGATCGCAAAGCCGACGCCCATGTTGAACATCAGGCGGCCCGCCTTGCCCGCGGACTCGGGCGGAAGGATCAGCAGCAGCGGAGGCGAGGACGAGGCGGCGGCATCCTTTTTTAGATCTATTCTGGAACCGGCTGGTCCCGAGCCAGCCGGTCCCGCTGGCGCAACCGGAGCGCCAGGACTCTTGCCGGGACCGGTCGCAGCGTCGCCCGGGGCGCTGGCGCTGCCCAGGCCGGCGCGCATCGAATCGATATAGCCTTCGACTTCGGTGCGGCGCTCGGCGGGCAGGTCGGTCTCGGTGCGCAGGTAGAGCTCGTAGGACTCGATGGCGTCGCGGTAGTCGCCGCATTTGCGCTGCAGCTGCCCCATGTTGTAGAGCAGCCGCGGCAGCGGATTCAGGGCATAGGCCGCAGTGAACTCTCTGAGCGCGCCGCGCAAGATGTTGCGGCGATACAGGAGCATCGCGCGCTGGTAGTGCTCTTGAAAATCGCGCTCGTCTTCGACGGCAAAAGCCGGCCCCGCAATCAGCAGGACCAGCACCAGCGCCGTCTTACTTAATAAGTTCGATATCGGCATTGGTGACCTTCGTGCTCGGTCGACGCTTGCCCTGGAGCTTGCCGCTGTTTGCTCCCGGCCCCGGACCGGACTTGAGTTTGGTCGCATCCTTGTCGTCGCCAGCTCCCGACGGATCTGACGAGCTCGACGTGCTGGGCACAGCAGGCGGCAGCTCGACCTTGCTCAGCACCACCGACAGCTCGCGGCTGGCGCCCCGCTCGATCTGCACCGCCTGATCGGCGTAGCCGACGTGGCGCACGATCAGGGACTCACTGCCTTCGCGCGCCAGCTGCTCGCTGGAAAAAGGCGTGCGACCCAGGATCTGGTGATCAGACTCGCGCACGACCTCGGCGCCATTTGGCGAAGAGGTCAGCACCCACCGCACCATGCGCGGCGCTGCGGAGACCGCGGTCGGATCCGGATGCGAGCGGCTCTGCATGAGCAGCACCCCGCCGCCCAGGCAGGCCACCACTGCGCCGATGACCCCAGCCGCGATCGCCGCGCGCGGAAACTGGCGACGGATCGGTCGCCCCTGCCCGCTGGCCCGGCTCAGCGTGTTGGCCAGCGTCTCCACCTCCCCGGTCGATATCGAGAAGGGAACCGGCTTGATGACCGGATTCGGCATGGAAGTCGTCGGCAGAAAGCCCGACTGGGTGTTCAGAAAGCGCAGCAGCTCGGCCGTGCTCGGGCGCTCCAGCGGCTGCTTGTGCAGCATGCGATGGATGAACGCCGCCAGATCCGGCTTCACGTTCGGCTCGTGCTGCGAAAGCGGCGCGGCTTCGGCATAAAGGTGCAGCGCCATCGTCTCGGCATCGCTCTCCGCGACGAACGGCGGCTTGCCGGCAATCATCTCGTACAGGATCACGCCCAGCGAATAGATATCGCTGCGCTCATCCACTGTGCTGACGTTGCGGCACTGCTCGGGCGACATGTACCCGGGAGATCCCAGGATCATTCCGGTGCGTGTGTTCGCCTGTCCCTTGGCCTGATTGTTCGTGAGCTTCGCGATGCCGAAGTCGAGCACCTTGATGCGCTCGCCGCCGACCATGTCGGGATCCGACACGATCATGATGTTCGACGGCTTGAGGTCGCGATGCACGATGTGCTTGGCGTGCGCGGCAGCCAGCGCAGAGGCAATCTGTCGCGCCAGGCGCAGCACGGTAGCAGCGCCCAGCTGACCGCGACTGCGGATGCGCTCGCGCAGCGTCTCGCCCTCCAGATACTCCATGACGATGTAGGCGCTGCCATCGGGCAGACGGCCGAACTCATAGGCGCTGACCAGGCTGGGATGCTGAACGATGTTGACCGCACGCGCCTCGTTCAGGAAGCGCGCCCCGTCGGAAAATCGCGCCGCTCCTTTCCCCGGTCCTCGCTCTTCGACGCTGCTGCCGGGGAAAAGGCTACGGTACGAAGAAGATGTCTACTAATTATTGTCCACCGTCTCCTCTGCCCTTGAGGATGGCCGAAGACAGCGTGGATGCTGTAAAGACCAGCCTGGGAGCGCCGCTTCCATAGATCGGCAGCTCTGTTTCGCTGCGCAGGTCGGGACAGCCTGATGCGCAAATCCTGCACTTCCCGTGGAGCTCCACAGTCCTTTCGCCAGACCTCTCAGGAATTTCGGTCCCCATCTTGCAATCCATGCCACTCATGCAGCGTGGATTGTCAGCCATCCTGTTCCTGACCGTCGGAGTCGTGGCGGCTGGATGCTACGGCCCCCTTCCCCTCGTGGGCAGGGGCGCCCCCACCCGGGCGGAAAATCAATCAACATCAACTGCGGTTTACGGAGCAAGCGGGCTTGCGGCGAACACGCCACGCATCTCTACGATGAAGATGCAGCCTTTTCCCGGCAGATCCCGAACGCGGATTTCGCCATTGAGGGCCTTGGCTGCGCGTCTGGCGATCGAGAGCCCCAGCCCCACGCCCGGATGCTGATGCGTTCCTCGCGCGAACGGACGAAACAGCTTGTCGACCATCCCCGGAGGCAAGCCCCCGCACTCGTCTTCCACCTCGATGATCAGGCTGTCACCCGTGCAGTGTCCGCGCATGGAGACCTGGCTGCCCGTGCGTGTGTATTTGAGGGCATTCTGTACGAGATTGGAAACGGCAGACATGAAGAACTGCCGATCGGTTTGCAGCTCCAGCTCGCGATCCACTTCCACCAGGAACTTCAGATTGCGGCGGTTGATCTCGTGCTGCACGGTCGCGCCGATTTGGTCCAGCGCATCGGCCAGTCGAAACCGCTCTGGCACCGGCGCTGGATCTGTCTGCAGGCGAACCTCGGCGAGCGACCTATCGATGAGTGCGCTCATGCGGGCAATGCTGCGTTCGAGCACGTCGGCGGTGGCGCCGCCTATTCCAACCGTGCCTTTTTTGATGAGGTGAAACGACAGGGAGGCAGCGGCCAGCGTGTTGCGGAGCTCATGAGCCAGTTCGCCGATGCGCACATTCTCTTGTTGCGCAGTCTCCGAGGTTCGCTGGTGCTCGTGAGCGGTCACCGACTCAGCAATGGCCACGTCGAGGACTCGGTTGAAGACCTCGAAGTCGCGGGTCGCGATGTCGAGACCCACTTCCCCTGCCAGCTTCGTCACCACAGCGCAGACCGATCCGTAGCCATGAACAAGCTCGGACACAGTGAACCCGAGGCGAAACAAGCGCTCTCCGTACTCGGTGGCCGTCTTGGCGATCTCGCTATCGTCCGTGGTGCCACGGTTCAGCGTCTCGATCAGCTGCTCCATGAAGATGGGGATGCCGCGGTGCAGCTCGGATTCGGACAGCGTGGGTGCAGAGCGCGCAAAGAAGACATCGCACGTTCGGCGCTCGATAGCCTCACGGTATTGCACTAAAAACTCACTCAGCGCCGATTTCATTGTATTTCCCGCGAGCGGCAGCCAGGCCGCGCCGACCTCACCCAATAATATCAGGGGCTCAGGTTTGCAAGCCGACTACTTGTCGTCGAGGTCGCCATATCGTCGATGGCGAAGTTCCCGACCCGCAGGTGCCCATCAGTCCCCCCGGCGCTGCCCCTGCCGCGAGCCTGGCGTCATCGATTGGCTGCCAGGACGAGGCATGTCCTGAGAGATTCACATCTTGCCGCATCGCTGATTCTGCGGGGCCGCGCTCGCGCCCTCGGGCCAGATCAGGGTATTGGGTCAGATCCGCACGCCTCGTGACTCTCGATCGCTGCGGTGCCCTTCTCCATGCTGCTGCTGCCGATTCTCACGCTGATTGAGCGCGGCGCGGATCATAGGATGCGAGGCGTGCCTGCAGTGTGCGCCGGCGCCAGGTGCGACAGGAACTTCTGCCACGTCTCTGGATGCACGGACTTTTTGGGCAGCACCCGACCCATGCTCGCGCTCTTGCCCTTTGCCTGAAGCACACCTTTATCCAGATGCTCCAGATCCAGGAACTCCTCCCCCTCGGCGAGGCGGGCTGTGGTCTCCGCCATGCTCACGCTGGCCACCTCGTCATCCGAGAGCAGCTTCAGAACGTCGTCACGGGTCACGTAGTCACTTCGTTTATCGGTGTTCATGATGGGCTCCTGGGACGTTCTGACGTCGACTTGGTTAGCGTGCGGACGAATCGAACAGAGCGTCCGGGCAGAGCAGTTTGCAACATGCGTGCCCGCCGACATCGAGAAGCTCGGCACGCAGGGTGCTTATCGCTCGCACAAAGAGAAGTCGAACTCCGAACGGAACCGAACAACGACAGGACGAAACCATGACCTACCGCAGCGTAAATCCCTATGACGGAAAGATACTGAAGACGTTCAAGGAGCTTACCGATGGCCAGCTCGAAGCGGCGTTACAGACTGCCGCGACCTGCTTTGAAGTCTGGCGGCGCAAGACCTTTGCCGAGCGTGCAGCTGTGGTCGCCAAGGCCGCCGCAATCATGCATGCTCGCGTGGATGAGTTCGCGCGTCCGGTGACCCTTGAGATGGGCAAGCTCATCGCGCAAGCCCGCGGCGAAGTGATGCTCAGCGCGGACATCATCGATTACTACGCGAAGAATGCGGAGCTCTTTCTTGCGCCGCAAAAGCTGAAGCCCAGCTCGGGCGAAGCGCAAGTTGAGAGCAGCCCGCTGGGTGTGCTCTTTGGCGTCGAGCCCTGGAACTTTCCCTATTACCAGCTAGCGCGCTTTGCCGCACCCAACCTGATGGCCGGCAATGTCATCATGGTCAAGCATGCGGGCTGCGTTCCGCAGTGCGCCATCGCCTTTGAGAAGCTGTGGCTGGAGGCCGGGGCGCCAGCGGGTGCGTATACCAACCTGCTCATCTCGTATGATCAGGTAAACCGCGTGATCGACGATCCGCGCATCAAGGGAATCGCGCTCACGGGCAGCGTTGAGGCCGGAAGGATTGTTGCCGGCAGAGCTGGACAAAACCTCAAGAAGTCGACGATGGAGCTTGGCGGCAGTGATGCCTTCATCGTGCTTGAGGATGCCGACCTGGAAAAGACGGTCAAGTGGGCGGTGTGGGGCAAGATGAACAACACGGGCCAGTGCTGCGTCGCGGCGAAGCGCTTCATCGTCATCGAAGAGCTGGCCGACCGCTTTCTGGACAAATTTCAAGCTGCGCTGGCGGCACTCCAGCCTGGAGATCCGATGGACCCGGCGACAACGCTCGGCCCGCTGTCCACAGAAGCTGCCCTGGTAAAACTTCTGGAGCAAGTAAGCCGCGCCGTCGCCCATGGAGCGACGCTGGTGATGGGCGGCAAGCGGATCGATCGACCGGGCGCCTTCATGCAGCCGACCATCCTGACCAACATCAAGCCTGACAATCCTGCATTTCGGGAAGAGTTCTTCGGTCCGGTCGCGCTGTTCTTCAGGGTCAAAAGCGAGGACGAAGCGGTGGCGCTCGCCAACGACTCCGAGTTCGGATTGGGCGGCTCGGTCTTCACCAAAGACGTTGCGCGAGGCAAGCGCGTGGCGAGCCGCATCGACACCGGCATGATGTTCGTGAATCACCCGACCTGGACGACTCCGGAGCTGCCGTTCGGCGGCATCAAGAACTCCGGCTACGGACGCGAGCTCTCCAGCATGGGCATCCAGGAGTTCGTAAACAAGAAGCTGGTCCGCATCGCTTCGATCGACGCACCGGCCTAGACGTGTGAATCGACGAGCTGCCTTTTTCAAGTAACCAGATCGACACGCGAGCCATGTCAGTTCAGCCCGCCGTGTCAGATCCGCACGGTCGCAGGAATGAGCAGCGCGCGTGCCCAGAGCGGTTCGGAGCAGCTTCGTTTTTCGTGCTGCTCCAGAGCCAGCCCTCACGCTTGCGCAGCCTGCAACGAAGCGCTGAGTCGGCTGATCCGAATGACGGCACACGCCATGCTTTAGCTTCCGCGTGCTCCGCTTCACAGCTGTTCCACCTGCTCTGCTGCGTGTCAAAAGGAGTCCCAATGTCCAAGTACACAGCGGTCTGGATCGATCATAAAGAGGCCCGCGTTTTCCGACTGGAAGCGGATGCGGTCATCGAATCGATTGTCCATGCCACGCACTTCATCCACAAGCATCCCGGTGAGTCGGACCGCGCCAAGGATCACCCCGATGACAGCAGGCGGTTCTTTCAGGAGGTGGCCCGCTCGTTGGCCGACACCGACGGGATCATCATCGTTGGACCCTCGACAGCCAAGCTCGAGCTGCTCAGGTATGCCCAGAAACACGACCATCCTCTTGAAGCCAAGATCATCGGCATCGAGACCCTGGATCATCCCACCGACGGACAGATTATCGCCTACGCGAAGCAATACTTCAGTCTGCGCGGACGAAGCAGGACCTCATCGAAATCGGGCGATGGTGTCTATTCTTAAGCCATAGCGCCGACTGGGCGCTGATTGCAGCGGGCTCCTTTTGCCGGTCGCCGTTTAGGAGCTCGCGCAGCGCTGCGCACAGACGTTGTCGGTAAGCGACCTGCGCAGTCCTGCTTGTGATGGTTGAGCAGACGAGCAGGTAGCTCATTCAAGCTGACAGCTAGCCCTTGTCCTGCTGCTTATTGAAAGCCTCGTCCGGAAGGTCGCTGACCACGTGCTTGGCCTTCATCGCGAGCTCACTTTGGGCGTCGCTTTTCCTCTGCGCTTTTTCCTCCGCCGAGTGCGCCATCTTCGAGCCTGCGATGTCCACGGCCGCGGATGCGGTGATCTTGGCCCGCTGTGCTGCCTCCTCCACCCCATGCACCGCCTTGCTGACCGCCTCCCTGACCCCGTGTCCGAGCTGGACAGCGGCTTCTTGCAGCCTGTGCCCGGCCGCCGCGAACTTCTTTTCAACCTTGTCTGCTAGCTCGCTCATGGTGGCCTCCTTGACCGCAGTGCGGTACCGGCAAATTTTGCAAAGCCCATACCAAGATTCCTATTAGGAGGCGGGGGCGGTCGCATTGACAGCGCAGACGGTCGGTGCTCCTATCCGAGAGCAGGAACCAACCGATCGTAAATCCTTCGCGATTGTCTGCGACGGTCGGGGCCCAATCTGCGCGCGCCGGATGGCGGCGGAGTCCTCAGACAGCGCGGCGGCCGAGAATGATCCGCAGGACGACGATCACGGCGAGGACGAGCAGCGCGTGAATGAAGCCCCCCATCGTGAACTTGAGCGCGAAGCCCAACACCCACAGCAGAGCGAACAGCGCGGCAACACCCCATAGTAGATTCAACATGATCCTCTCCTTTCTTGATTGAGCACCCGAGCGAGCTTCGGCTAACTCGTGGCCTTATGGACGACGTGCTGCACCTTGTCCGATACCTTCCCCGCCACGTCCTGCACTTTGTCGGCGACCTTCTCCACGAGGTCCTTTGCCTTCCCCACGGCCTGCTCTGCCTGCCCCTCCGCCCGCAGCTTGTTGTTGTCCGTGATGGCGCCGGCTACTTCCTTTGCAACGCCCACAACTCTGTTCTTCATGCCACGCATGGTGATCCTCCTTGGTTGGTAGCGGCATAGTTGAGCAAGGCCCATACCCAATCTGCTCCACCGGCCACCGGCCGATTAAGAGCATGAGATGCGCGCTTCGGATTCGCGCCTAGCCATCTTTGGGCAGTAGCCGCAGCGCGTAGCTTCACGCATGCCGGTGTGTGAGTCAGGTTCGCGCAAGAGGTGCGTCCCCAGCTTCGGAGGGCGCAAATCTGACGGCGTTGGACAGGCCTTCATGGGCCTCTGCGACGAGGAGCCTGCATGGCATACATTCTGCTGCGTAGCTAGAGACGCGGAGACCGCTCACTGGCTGAGCGCTGAGCAAGGAGAATTTTATGCATTATCATGAGCTGTCCAGAGATGCGCTTATCCTGGAGCTTGCAGCCCTTAACGATAAGGAGCAAGAGCTGAAGAAGGCGCACAACCAGGACAAGCTCCTGTTGCTGAATCTTCAGCTCCATCAGATTGAGCTTGAGCTACAGAACCGCGAGCTCCGTGAAGCGCAGAGTGCGCTGGAAGAGTCGCGAAACCGGTACGCCGAACTCTACGATTTTGCGCCCATCGCCTACTTCACATTCGATGAGAAAGCCTGCATCAGGGAGGTCAATCTGACCGGCGCGGCGCTGGTCGGCAGCCTGGAGCGCGCGAGCCTTGTTGGCAAGCCATTCCTGGCCCTGGTGCGGATCGAGGAGTCCGTTACATTCTTTGAGCATCTGCATCAGTGCGCGACGACACGCAGCCCGATCAAGCGGGAGTTTCGCTTTTACCCTGCGTACTGCGGCCCGGTCGATGTGGAAGCCACGACGGTCCCGGTATTCGATCACTTTGGAACAGTCGTCGGCTTCCGAACAGCGTTCGCCGACATCACCGCGCGCAAGCAGGCGGAGGCAGAGCGGGGCAAGGCGCTCGAATCCGAACAGAAGCTGCGCAGAGATCTGGAGCGTGTGGACACCGCGGTCCTGGTGGTTGTGCGTGCACTCGCGACCCTGTCCCAGTGGAGTGCGCAGTCGATCCTTCAGGTGATCACGGATCAGGCGCGGGAGCTGGTCGGCGCCGAGTACGCGGCGTGCGGAATCTCAACCGGCCCAGAGCAGCCTTTTGATCCCTGGGTTGTCTCCGGAATGGATGAAAAACAGAGCGCTCCCATCGGCCGCGCTCCGCGGGCAGTGGGCCTCCTGGGCGCTGTTGTGCGAGAAGGAAGAACCATTCGCGCCAGCGACCTGCGCGAGGAGCCCTCGTTCCTGGGCTGTCCAGCAAATCATCTGGCGATGACGAGCTTTCTCGGGGTGCCGATCCCCTACGCCGGAAAGGTCGCGGGCCATCTTTACCTTGTGAACAAGCGCGGCGCCGCTGAATTTTCAGAGGATGACGCGCGGACCATCGAGAGGCTGGCCGAGCGGGCCGGCGTTGCAATGGAGATCTCGCGGCTTGAGATCGAGATGGAAGGGGCGGTCCGCTCGCGTGAGGACCTGCTCGCGGTGGTCTCCCACGATCTGAGGGGACCTCTGTCATCCATGAAGCTCGGCACCGACCTGCTTCGGCTCAAGGACAAAGAGGCGGGTAATCTTGACGGCCAGAAGTCGCTCGCCGCGATGCAGCGCGCCGCCAATCACATGCATCGGCTGATCGGTGACCTGCTGAACGCAGCCTCCATCAAGTCGGGCACGTTCACGCTGGATACGCGCGCAGAGGATGTGCTGCCGCTGGTGGCAGCGCTGCTCGAAGAGATGAAGCACAAAGCGGACAGCAAGAAGATAAGCCTCGACTGTATCGCTGTGCCGAGCATTCCCAAGGTTCAGTGCGATCGGGAGCGCGTGCTGCAAGTGCTGGCCAATCTGGTTGGGAATGCGATCAAGTTTACGCCTGAGCTGGGACGGATCTGCATCGATGTCGCGACGCTGGATGGCGAGGTCTGTTTCAAGGTCTCCGATAGCGGACCGGGCATTCCAGAGGAAGAACAGCCGCATCTGTTCGACCGCTACTGGAAGAGCAAGCCGAGCGGTCGCTTCGGCACGGGTCTTGGGTTGTACATCGCCCAGGGAATTGTAAACTCCCACGGCGGCAGGATCTGGGTCGAGAGCCGGGTCGGCAGCGGCAGCACGTTCTTGTTCACGCTGCCGGTTGCTCAAAAAGAACAATCTCTTGGAACGACACCCCTGAGACCGGCTTTATTTCAGAGCGGCGCCATCGCCGCAGTTGCTCCCTATGCCTACCTCAATCCTTCGCCTTCGGTGGATCGAGCGCCGGTCGATGCCGAGAAGCTGTGCAGCCCAGTTCCGTTGCCCGCGGTCGCTACCAGCGCCCTTCTCTAAGAGCATGGGGGATGCTGCAAGCCTCATGGGCTTGAATCAAGCTCGCGAGCTCCTCACCCATGGGCCAGAAGATCTGATCACGCGCGCGTCCAGGATGTGTGAGATGCTTGGATGCGATGTTAGCACCCTATTTTATGCCGCCGGATTGCCGGGCGATCCTAGAATCTATATCTGGACTGTACATCGTGCTGGAGCCGGATGCTCCTCGCTTCACGATCGCAGCGGTCAGCGATGCATATGCACGGCAAGCGCTGAGCCAACGCGAGGCAATCGTCGGCAAGGGCATGTTCGAGGTGTTCCCCGATAATTCGGATGCTCCGGACGCCACAGCGCTGCGGAACTGCGCTGCGTCGTTTGGGCGGGTCCTGACCACGCGCGCACCCGATGCAATGGCTGCGCAAAGCCACCACAGCCGCCGGGCGCCAGAGCAGGGTGGTGGTCTCGAGGAGCGATGGTGGAGTCGCGTCAACTCGCCGGTGCTCGGCCCGGACGGCGAGATCAAGTACATCCTCCATCGGGTCGAGGATGTCACCGAGCTTGTCCTCCGCGCGGCTGCGAGCAAGGGGGACCCCGGTGGCGCGGAGCCGCGATTGGGAATGCTGTTCGAGGCTTCGCCCGACGGCATCTTCATCGCGGGTCCGGACGGGCGGTACACGGACGTCAATGCCGCTGGCTGCCGCATGCTGGGCTATGTCCGAGAGGAGATCTTGGGTCACTCCATCGGCGAGTTTGTCCCGCCGGGCGACCTGCTGCGGCAATCCGAGCTCACGAAGCACATCCTCGCAGGCGGGATAGAAGTGTCCGAGTGGAAGCTGCGGCGCAAAGACGGAACGTATGTGCCGGTGGAGCTAAGCTCGACCGCTCTGCCCGACGGTCACCTGCTGGGGTTTGTTCGTGACATCACAAAGCGACGCCTCGCCGAGGATACAGTTCGTCATTCGGAAGCGAAGTTCTCGGGAATCGTTGCGCTATCTGCCGACGCGATCATCTCATTCGATGAAGATCAGCGAATCATCCTGTTTAGCGAGGGCGCCGAGAAGATCTTCGGCTACTCGAAAGCGGAGGCAATCGGGTCCCGGCTCGACATCCTCCTCCCCGAGCGGCATCGGCCCATCCATCGCCAGCGCTTCGAGCAGCTCGCCATCGGTGAAGTGACAGCGCGCCAGATGGGAGCGCGCACTTCGACGATTGTTGGCCGCCGAAAAAATGGCGAGGAATTTCCCGCCGATGCCTCGATCTCGAAGATCGAAGTGGACGGCAAAAGGCTGCTCACCGCCGCGCTCCGAGATGTTACGGAGAGCAAGAGCATCGAGAACGAAAATCGGCTGCTATCCGAGGTCGGCAAGATCCTGGTCTCTGCTGGGGCGGACTTTCGCGCCGTGCTGACCGATGTCGCCAACCTGCTCATAGGCAACATCGCGGACTGGTGCAGCATCGACCTTGTTCAAGACGGACAGATCCGGCGAACAAAGGTGATTCATTCGGACTCGTCCAAGGCCGCGATCTGTGAGGCCCTGGAGCGATACCCTGTGCATCGGCGGCAGAATATCGTCTCCGACGTCTTGCAGACCCAGAAAACGCTCCTGGTGAGCGATGTGACCCCCGCGTATCTCGAAACGCTGGGGCAGAGCGCAGAGCATCTCCAGCTGCTGCGTGGGCTCGACCCCAGCTCGTTCATCATCGTGCCGTTGATCGCACGAGGTCAGCCACTTGGGACGCTCGCCTTTGGCGCTTCGCACGGCTCGCGACGCTACGGCCACTCGGACGTGCGCCTGGCTGAAGCGCTGGCGAGCCGTGCCGCGCTGGCCCTGGACAATGCCCGGCTGCACGCAAGTCTCGAACGCGCCATCTGCGCACGCGACGAGGTACTCGGACTCGTTGCCCATGACCTCAGAAATCCGCTCAACTCCATCAACCTGAGCGCGCAAGTGCTGGAGCGTCGCTTCTCGAAGGAAGGAGCCGGCGAAAATAAGAAGACCGCCGAGAACATTCGCAGCTCGGCGCAGCGCGCCAATCGCCTCATCGAGGATCTTCTCGACGTGACACGCATCGAGGCGGGGCAGCTGTCCATCGAGCTGGGTCCTTTTGCCGCAGGCCAGCTGGTCCTGGACGTGGTCGAGCAGCAGCAGCTTCTCGCATCTGCTTCTTCAATTGAGCTCCGCAGCGAAGTGGCGGGGACGCTGCCCGAGATCTGGGGCGACCGCAATCGCTGTCTCCAGGTATTGGAGAACCTGATCGGCAACGCGCTCAAGTTCACACCACCGGGTGGTCGCGTCACCGTTGGCGCAGCACCCGGCGAAGGCGAAGTGCGAGTTTGGGTCGCGGACAGCGGCGCCGGCATTGCAGCCGAGGATCTGCCGCACGTGTTCGATCGATTCTGGCAAGCCAAGAAGACCGAGCGCAGCGGAGCAGGACTTGGTTTGCAGATCTGCAAGGGCCTCATCGAGGGCCACGGCGGACGCATCTGGGTCGAGAGCGCGCTGGGCCGCGGCACAACGTTCCATTTCACCATACCGCTCGGGCGCGCCATTGCCGAGCAGCTACAAAACGCCTCGGCCAAGAACCTCGGGAAATAACCAGTTCCTGCGACCGCGAGCACGTCTGCTTGCATTAGCGAGCAGCGCAGCGGTTCTGGAAGTCTGCCCTTGGCCCGGTATCTGCTTGCTCAGGATTCGGGGATCAAGGAGCAAGATCAAATGGTTGGGCGAACGTGCGGTGTAGGAATCGGTTTGGCGCTCGGGGCTTGTCTGCTCGGCTGCGGAACCGGGGGCGATGGTGAGATGCACCTCCCACCGCTGGACGGGGCGAGAGAAGAGACGTCCGCGCTGGCGAGCGGGCGCTGGGAGGTGGCGCTCACCATCTGCACCCGGCGCCTGGGCCTGGATCCCGCTGACTGCTCGGCCCAGTACTGCGAGCTTGTGGCTCACACGATGCTCTTCTTGGATGAATTCAATTCGTATCTCCTGCCCCTGTTCCGGGGCGGGGTGCAGCTTGATTCCAGCACGCTGGACCTCACGCGCCTCATGAACATCAGCCTGCTCATGAGCCAGATCAGCGTGGACAGCGCTGAGGTCGCTGACCGGCGCTGCGAATACACTCTGCCGCACCTGCCGCTGCGCATCGGCGACCCTGCCGATCCGCTGGTCCTGGCAGATGTGCGGGGACGCTGGACGCCGCGCAGCGCGCAGCTTATCGGCGCAATCTTCGCCAGCCTGCGCTATCTGTTTTCAGTCGTGAGCGAGAGCGACCTGGGAGGAATCGGGGCCGGTGAGCGACTGGAGCTTCCGCCGCTGCTCGCTGAACTTCAGGCGCGAATCGCGGCGCACGACGCCCTGCTCTGGTCGGTGCCTGCGGATCCCGCCGTGCCACAGGGAGGCTGGCTGGATCGCAATGGCGACGGCAGACCCGATGCAGCAGATGAGCTGCTCATCGATCTCTTCGAGCCGGACTCCGACCGCCGCATCTTCGACTTTCGCGGCGCCGAGCTGGTCCGCGGGGAAGCGCTGCCGCGCGGGCGCCTGCCAATTCCCAAGACCGCACCACACCGCAGCTGTCAGTATCGCCGATGGCACATCGAGACACTCTATGAATCGCCGCAGGTTGGCACGACCGATGGCATGTCCTTTTCCCCGGATGGTCAGCGGCTGGCCTTCCCCATGCGCGATAGCGGTACCTACCAGATTCACATCGCCGCGGCAGCTGGCACAAATCCAGTGTGCGTGACTTGTGACGGACCCCGCTCGTGGAATGACGGCGTGCGCTGGCGTCCCGGGACGCCGGGGGACACCTTGCTGTTCCTGTCCAACCGCGACCACCCGTTTTCCATCAGTGGGGCTGGTGGCGGCGCCGGTCAGGAGCTCTATGCCATGCGCCCCGACGGCTCCCAGGTGACGCGGCTCACCGTGAGTCCGGCGTGGGCCACCAACTACCACCCCAACTGGTCTCTCGATGGTCAGCACATCGTCTGGGTGACGACCGCGGAGCGGACCTGGGACGTCATGGTGGCCGACTTCGTCGAAGCTCAGGGCCAGCCGCAGCTCGTCAATCGCCATCGGCTGGTCCACGACACCACGTGGTGGGAGGCACATGGGTTTACCCAGGACAACACCGCGGTGCTGACGACCAACACCCGGGCCGGCTTTCAGTCCGCCGACATCTATCTCGTCGAGATCGCGACCGGGGCGCGCACCCGGCTGACCGATGATCTGTCCTGGGATGAGCATGCCCACCTGTCTCCGGACGGCCGCGTGATGAGCTTCGTCTCGGGGCGCTGGAGGCCGGCCGCGATGCAGAAGCTGACCAACGGCGCGCTCTCCCCCGTCTATGATTTCTTCTGGATCGTGCCGACGATCCTGTTTGGATTCCGCAATCCGCCCGTCGGATTCTCCACCGAGCTGACGCTCCTGGACGCGGACGGAGCGCGCAGCGAGCAGCTGACAAGTGATGATGAAGTGGTGGCGGACAACGTCTGGAGTCCGGACGGCACGCGCATCCTCTTCCGCCAGACTCCGGTCAAAGGAGGTCGCCCATCAAGGCTGCGCCTGCTCACGTTCGACGACTGCCAGTCAGAGGAGCTGTGATGTCAACGCTGCTCGCGGCCTCGCGAACAAGAACCGCGCTGATAGGAAATCCCGCAGATCATGCATCGGAAATGCGTCCTGATCGAAAATTGTGCGCATATCGCCCATTGATCTTCGGCGATGCGCAGGCGGCCAACCTGAGAGCCGGCGTCGAGCTGGAAGGGGAGCCTCTCTATATCAGCCACCGTTGGATCCAGAGGATGGCCGATATCACCCGTATGGGGAGGAAGAACCTTATCCTCTCAGAGTGGCTCTAACAGAGATGCGCCTGAAATCGTCCATCGCGCGGGTCTTCGACCGGCTTCATGATGTCCATGGCGGCAGATGGTCACGTCGGTCCACCGCCACCATCCTCCTCGCCATCCTGTTCCTATCGCTGCTGCTCATCGAGCTGAACCAGCGGGGCTGGCTCCCTGCGCGCGTCCGCGGCCACGTCCCACTGAATCACTTCGTCGCCGTGGAGTGGGCCGTGGAGGTCCTCCTCCTCTTCGAAGTCATCGAGCTGATCTTCGGCCTGGCCCGCTCCATGGACAGCTCGCTCGGCAAGCAGCTCGAGGTCTTCGCGCTCATTCTGTTGCGGAAGTCCTTCGAGGAGCTGAAGCACTTCAGCGAGCCGATCGATCTGAGCAGCCTGTCCTCAGTCGCGGGTAGCGCCGCGGAGCTGCGGCCGATCTGGGACATCGCCGCGGACGCGCTCGGCGCCCTGGCGGTCTTCGGAGGTCTCGTCCTTTACAACCGCCTGCAGCGTGAGCGGGAGATCATCGCTGAGTTCGCTGAGGACAAGAAGGTGATCGCCCTCCTCCTCCTGGCGAGCCTGGCCTGGCTCACGATGCGTGAGCTCTACGAGGTGGTTGCCCTGGGCGGGCGCTTCAACCTCTTCTCACCGATCTTCACCGCCCTGATCTTCTCGGACATCGCGATCGTCTTCCTGTCCATGCGCTACTGTGACGAGTTCAAGGTGGTCTTCCGGAACTTCGGCTACACCCTGGTGACGGTGTTCGTGCGGCTGGCGCTCAGCGCGCCGCCGCTGCCGCGGGCAGCGATGGCCCTGGGCGTGGTGCTGTTCGCGTCGGCGGTCGCATGGATCTACAAGGAGCATGAGGCGGGCGGGACGAAAAGCGCGAGCTCGAAGAAGCGTGCGTTTCGGGTGGACGCGGTTTAGCTACGTTCCTGCCGCTCGCTGAGGAAGAGTTTTTCCTCAGCCATTCCCCAAGCATTAAAAAACAGCGATTCTCAGACAGTGATTTTTTTCGCGCCTTCCGTTCAGGAAGCGCGTCGCCATCTCGGGGCTGTCGGAAAATTGCGCGTGCAAGACCTTGATTGCGGCCTTGCGCTCGATCTCGTCGTGAATGGCCTCATAGACCTCGCCCATCCCACCTTTGCCGATGAGACGGAGGATCTGATAGTGACCGATCTTCTGTCCAATCATGCCCCGGCTCATGATATCACTTTTGTCGACTGTAGAATCCGCACTTTTACAGGGAAAGGCGCTATGTCCCAGGTCACGTCCGAACGTCTGGAGGAGATCCAGAACATCATCCAGCTCGCCCCCAACGACCCATTTCCTCGCTATGGGCTGGCCATGGAGTACAAAAACCTTGGCGACCGCGACTCGGCGCGACGCAGCTTTGCGGACCTTTTGGAGCGCCACCCCGACTACGTGCCGCAGTACCTCATGTACGGGCAGCTGCTGATCGAGATGGGCGACCGCGCGGCGGCCAAGCAGGTGCTGACCGCCGGCATTGCGCAGGCGGAAAAGTCGCGCAACCATCACGCGCTCGGCGAGCTGCGCACCAGCCTGGATCAGCTGACGGGCGCCGTCGTAGATGACGACGACGAGGGCCGACTTTAAAATGGCGGGGATGCAAGGCGCGTCGGGTCCGTCTAATACGGCCAATATGGCCAACATGGGCAGCACCCAGGCTGCATCCGGCCCATCCGGCCCCGGGCGTTACGCCTGCATCCACGGACATTTTTATCAGCCACCTCGCGAAAACCCCTGGCTCGAAGATGTCGAGGTCCAGGACGGCGCGGCCCCCTATCACGACTGGAACGCGCGCATCACCGCTGAGTGCTACGAGCCCAACGCCTTTGCCCGCATCCTCGACTCGCAGGGCTATATCTCGCGCATCAGCAGCAACTATGAGCGCATCAGCTTCAACTTCGGGCCGACGCTGCTCGCCTGGCTGGAGCACAAGACGCCGCGCGTCTATCAGGCGATTCTGCGCGCCGATCAGGCGAGCCTGCGGCGCTTTTCCGGGCACGGCTCGGCGATGGCGCAGGCCTACAACCACATCATCCTGCCGCTGGCCAGTCGGCGCGACAAGCGCACGCAGATCCTGTGGGGGCTGCGCGACTTCAAGAGCCGCTTTGGCCGCCAGCCCGAGGGCATGTGGCTGCCCGAGACCGCCGTGGATCTGGAGAGCCTGGATCTCATGGCCGAGCTCGGGCTGAGCTTTACGATCCTGGCGCCGCATCAGGCCAAGGCCGTGCGCCCGCTGGCCGAAGGTGTGGGCACCCGCTCCGCTGGCCAGGCAAGCGGCGAGGACTTCAGCGGCCCCTATGCGGTATCGGCAGCGGGCGGCGGCTGGCTCGACGTCAGCGGCTCCCGCATCGATCCCACGCGCCCCTATCTATTGAAGCTGCCCTCTGGGCGCACCATCACGCTGTTCTTCTACGACGGACCGATCTCGCGCGCGGTCGCGTTCGAGCGGCTGCTGAACCGCGGCGAAGATCTGGAAGCGCGGCTGCTCTCCGGCCTGCCCGGGCCCGGCGCCCAGGTCCGCCATGCGCCCCTCGTCCACATCGCCACTGATGGCGAGACCTATGGGCATCATCACACCTATGGCGAGATGGCGCTGGCCTACGCGCTCGAACAGCTGGAGCAGCGCGGCCGGCGCGGCGACGTCACGCTCACCAACTACGGCGAGTATCTGAGCCGTCATGCACCGACCTACGAGGTGCAGATCTTCGAAAACACCGCCTGGAGCTGCGCCCACGGCGTCGAGCGCTGGCGCTCTGACTGCGGCTGCAACAGCGGCGGGCGACCGGGCTGGCATCAGCGCTGGCGGGCGCCGCTGCGGGCCGCGTTCGACTTTCTGCGCGACAGCATGGCGCCGCTTTACGAGCAGCTGGCCGCCTCCTACCTGCGCGATCCGTGGGCCGCGCGCGACGAGTATGTCGACGTCATCCTGGAGCGGCACAGCGAAAATCGGGAGCGCAGCCGCACGCGCTTCTTGCGCACCCACGCCACCCGCCTGCTCGACGCCAGCGAGACCACACAGGTCTGGCGGCTGCTGGAGCTTCAGCGCAACGCCCTGCTCATGTACACGAGCTGCGGCTGGTTTTTCGACGATGTCGCCGGCACCGAGACGGTTCAGGACATCCTTTACGCGGGCCGCGTGCTTCAGCTTGGCCGCGAGCTCTCGGCCGACGTGCGCGCGATCGAAGACAGGTTCCTGGAGCTGCTCTCCGCTGCTCCGGGCAACACGCCCGAGCTGCCCACCGGACGGGCGGTCTACGAACGGGCAGTCAAGCAGGCGCGAGCGGATCTGGCGCAGGTCGCAGCGCACCACGCCATGAGCTCGCTGTTTGCAGCGCCGGGCAGCGCGCCCGCAAACGCAGCGGTGCGCGTCTACTGCTACTCGGTCACGACCGAGGAGCACCACCTCTATCAGGCCGGCCGGCTGCGCCTTGGAATCGGCCGCCTTCACGTCGCCAGCGACATCACGTCCGAGGAGCAGACCGTCAGCTACAGCGTGCTGCATTTCGGCGACCACAACGTCACGGCCGGCGTGCTTCCCGAGGGCCGCCCCGAGATCTGTCAGCGCCTCCAGAGCGAGCTGCTGCCCCCGTTTCAGCGCGCCGATCTGGCCGAGCTGCTGCGCGCCTTCGACCGCCAGTTTGGCCCCAGCACCCCGCCCGAAAAAGAGCGCCCGGCCGGCAGCCACATCTACTCGCTCAAGCACCTGTTCCGCGACGAGCAGCGCCTCATCGTCAGCTCGATCCTCGACACGACCCTGCGCACCGTCGCGACCGCGTTTCAGCAGATCTATCAGAACTACACGCCGCTCATGCGCTTCCTGGCCGATCTCGACGTGCCGCAGCCCGGAGCGCTGCTCTCGGCCGCCGAGTATGCGCTCAACACCAGCCTGCGCCACGCCCTGGCCAGCCCCGGCACCGAGCACCAGCACATCGCCCACCTGCTCGAAGAGGCGACGCGCACCGGCGTGCGCCTGGACTATGGCCAGCTGCGCTTCGCCCTGAACGCCGCCCTCGACGAGCTGCTGGCCCGCGTCGAGCAGCACCCCGACAACCGCCGCCTGCTGCAAGAGCTGGTGACCGCGGTGGAGCTGGCGGCGGCGCCGCCGTTCGAGCTCAACCTGTGGCGCCCCCAGAACGCCTACGCAGAGCTGATTGAGCGCGTCTATCCGACTCTGCGGGCAAGCTCGCGCACCAGCGCAGACGCCGCCGAGTGTCTGCGCCTGTTTGCTCGTCTGGGCGAGCGGCTGCACGTCCGACTGCCGGATCTGTAAAGATCGCTCCACATCCCCTTTTCCCGACTGTCAGCCCTCCAGCTGACGCAGCGCGTCGGAAAGTCGCACCAGAACGCGGGCTTGTACGCTGAGGTAGCCCCCTCCGGGGCGAATCCGTAGAATCTACAAGTCTCGCGCGCTTTATGGGGGGCCATGGAGTCTGAGCCGCTAACGCTGCTGCTGGAATTTGCACGTGCACAGGAATCCGACGATCCCTATGCATTCCATTTTTCGGCACAGCAGTACCTGCTTCGCAGCCCGGGCGGCGGCTTCGAAAACGCCGAGCTGTCGTGGGACCAGGGGCTGCTCGGCGACCTCGACGCCATCCGGCTGCCAGGGCGCTCGCCCGAGCTCATGCAGCGGGTGGGCGAGGCGCTGCGCCGCTTCCTGGAGCCGGCCGACTGGGCCTCTTCCGAGGTCGCCATCCTCAAGGCGGTGCAGGAGGGTCGCCCGATCGTGCTCACGATCCGCTCGGCCGCTGCGGAGCTCTATGCGCTGCCGTGGGAGCTCCTGACGCTCAAGACGACTGGTCAGCACCTCGGCGAGCTGGCGCGACTGCTGCTCCGCTACGAGTGGCCCGAGACCACCACCACGCCGCCCAGCCCCACCGCGCAGTCCGAGGGCGGACGCATCTGCTTTGCCTGGTCGGCGGCCGGCGGCACGGTGCCAGCGGCCGAGCACCTGAGCGCCATCCAGACTGCGGGCAAGGACGGCTTTCTCGACTTTTCGCGCGACACCGATGTCCTGGCGCACGTGTCGTGCAGCCGCCTGGTGGCGGCGCTCAACGCGGCGCAGCAGAAGGGGCCGCCGATCTCGGTGCTGCACCTGCTCTGTCACGGCACCGCCGACGGGCAGACCTTTGGCCTGGCGCTCGAAGCGGATGGCCCCGACGGCGAGGGCGCAAATGTGGTGGTCGATGCCGGTCGGCTGCGCCAGCTGCTCGCTCCGTTTGCCGACATGGTGCGACTGGTGGTGCTTGCGGCCTGCGACAGCGGCAATGCCGGCACGCTCGGCAACCAGCTGGGCAGCGTCGCGCAGACGCTGCACCGCGCCGGCATCGCCAACGTGCTCGCCTCCCGCTACCCGCTCTCGATGAGCGGCTCGATCCACATGGCCGAGAAGCTCTACCAGGAGCTCTTGCGCGGCCCCGCCTCGCTGGAGAGCGCCCTGTGCAGCGTCCGCCGCCGGCTGGCGCAAGACACCCAGCTGTTCGACTGGGCGAGCCTACAGTTCTACGCCCGCGAGGCCGACGGCTCCGACAGCCGCCCGCTGGTCATCCGGCCCTATCGCGGCCTGCTCGCCTTTCAGCCCGAGCACCACCGCTTCTTTTTCGGACGGCAGCGCGCCATCGAGGAGCTGCTGCAAGATCTGACGGACCTCACGACCTCGGGGCGGCCGCGCTTCATGATCGTGGCCGGCGCCTCGGGCACCGGCAAGTCGTCGATGGTGTTTGCCGGGGCGCTGCCGCGGCTGCTGGCCACCAATCCCAACATCCGCGTCGCCCGGCTGCGCCCGGGCAGCGATCCCGAGGCCACGCTGGAGACCGTCCTGGCCGATCTCCAGAGCGTCAAGGGCTCCGGCGAGGACGCCAGCCCTGCCTACCTGCTTGTCGACCAGCTCGAAGACATCTTCACCAACGTCAGCGATGCCGGCCGGCGCCAGTCCTTCATCCAGAAGCTCTGGAACCTCGCCAGCTCGCCGACCTCGGCGATGCACGTGATCGCCACCATGCGCATCGACTTCATCGGTCGCTGCGGCGAGATCAGGGTCGACGCCACCGGGCGCGGCCTGGACACCGTGGCCTACGACGAAGCGCACCGCGTGTTTCTGACCCTGCCGTCGCCGAGCGAGCTGCGCCAGGCCATCGTCAAGCCGGCGCATGCGGTGGGTGTGGAGCTCGAAGATGGGCTGGTGCAGCGCCTGGTCCAGGACGTGGGCTCCGAGCCCGGCGCGCTGCCGCTTCTGGAAGCGACGCTCGACTCGCTGTGGCAGCAGCGGCGCGGCCGCATCATGACGCAGTCGGCCTACGACGCGCTGGGCGGCCTGGCGGGCGCGCTCCAGAGCCGCGCCCAGGAGCTCTACAACAGCCTGAGCAGCGCCGAGCAGCAGGTGGCAAAGCGGCTGCTCCTGCACCTGGTCGGCATCGCTGAGGACACGGGCCTGACCACGCGCCGCTGCGTGCCGCTGGAAAAGGTGCGCCCCCCGGCGTCCAAGGACATGTCCAGGGGTGCGTCCAAGGATCAGGACGCATTCGATCACGTGCTCGAAAAGTTCGTCGAGGCCCGCCTGCTGGTGCGCAGCGGACGCGACGCGACCTCCCCCGAGCGCTCGCGCCCCGACTGGTCGCATGAATCGGGCCTGCTGCGCGTTCCGACCTCGCAGGTCGAGCTGCTCCTGCGCTCGCATCCGCCAACCGGCGAGACCGGGGTGCGCATCGAGGTCGCGCACGAGTCGCTGGTGCGCAAGTGGGAGCTCTTGCGCGACTGGGTCCACCAGGATCGCCGCATGCTCGCCGAGCTCGAAAAGCTCGAGGGCTGGATCCGTCAATATCGCGAGATGGGCACGCTGCTCGTCGGCAGCCAGCTCGGCTACGCGGCCGAGGTGATGCGCCGCTACCCGCAAGATCTGCCGCCGGGCGCCAACACGCTGCTCAGCCAGAGCCGCAAGCTCAGCGAGCGCCGCAAGCGCTTCCGCGACCTGACCTGGCTCGCCAGCGTGCTCATCGGCATCGCCGTGGCCGGCTTCGGCTGGACCAGCTATCGCGAGGTCACGCAGGCTCGCGCTTTCGGCAAGCTGGCCCGCGACGCGCTGCGCCTGAACACGATCCACGACGGCAGCGACGGCTGGCAGACCAGGATGGCGCTGCTGCGCGAGAGCGAGGGCAGCCCCGACACCCTGCCCCCGGGCTGGCTCCCGACCGCCGTCTCCACGCTCTACCAGGCCGACAGCCGCGAGCTCACCCTCGGCGGGACAGCCGCCGCAGGCAGCAGCAGCGCCCAGGCCATTGCCATAAGCAGCGACGGCCGGCGGCTGGCAGCGCTCTCGGCCGAGAGCGGCATCCTGCTGGCCGGCGTCGACGAGGTCGGCGTGCCCCGCGTGCTCGCCCACGGCGAATCGCCCACAACCGCCGTGACCTTGAGCCGCAGCGGCGCGCACCTGGCCGCAGCGACGCAGGATCGCACGATCCGCATCTTTTCCACCGCCGGCGACACCGAGCCGCGGATCTTGAAGACGCCCGACCAGGAGGGTCAGGACGTGGAGGCCATCACCTTCAGCGCCGATGGCCAGCTGCTCGCCGCCACCTGCCGCGACCACGTGGTGCGGCAGTGGAAGCTCGACGGGGAAATACCGCGCACCAGCCAGCCCCATCCCAGCCCCGTGCGCACCGTGTCCTACAGCCCCAACGGGCAGTACCTGCTGACCGGCTGCGACGACGGCATCGTGCGCATCTGGCAGACGGACCGCGACGAGCTCTGGAAGAGCTTCCCCGCCCAGGCCTCGCCGGTGCTCGCCGCGGCCTACAGCCCCGATGGCACACGCATCGCAACCGGCACCAGCAGCGGCAAGCTGAGCCTGTTCCAGGTCAGCGACCAGCACCGGCTGGCGTCCTTGGACCTGGGCCAGAGCGTGGTCTCGGTCAGCTTCAGTCCAAACAATCAGTACATTGCCGCCGCCGCCGCCGACCGGCTCTGGCTCTTTGCCGCCGATGGCAGGCCGCTCGTTGCCCTGCCCCACCCCAGCTCCGCGGTGCCCCTGAGCATCGAGTTCAGCGCCGACAGCCGCTCGCTGTTTGCGGTGCTCAAGGGCCACCGCCTGCGGGTGCTGCCCGTCAACCTTGAGCCCATGTCCCTGTTGCGCCGCTTCTGGCGCGACGGGCGCTGCCTGGAGCCCAAGACCCGGCGGCTGCGGCTGCTCGATTCGGTTGCGGCGGCCAAACAGAACCTGGATAACTGCAATACCATGCTCGAGTGTCTGACCCCGGCCCAGCCCGGAGCGCTGGCTGCCGCAGGGGCGGTGGCGCAGGATCCGTTCCCCGCCTGCCTGAGTGCATTTCAGCGCCGGCAGGCCAACATTTACCAAGGCATGCTCCTCCCGCGCGAGGAAATTGCTGGATTGAAGAATACCTTCTTCTCTCACTAAGTAGGCAGGCTCTACCGATCGTGGTGTGATGTGGGCTAAGCTGCGCAACTCATGGTTCGTCGATTGAGCACCGTTCCCTCATTTCTTCCGACTCAGCCGGCGCCCCCGCCGACGTCACGCTCTGCCTCGCACCCGACTGGGCTGTGGGTGCTATCCATGGCCGAGGCGTGCGAGCGCTTCGGCTTTTACCTGATGCTGGCGCTGTTTACCCTTTTCCTGAACGAGCACTATGGGTTCTCGGCCGCCAAGTCCTTCGAGTGGTATGGCTGGTACCTGTTCTCGGTGTACTTCGCGCCGCTGTTCGGAGGCTGGCTCGGCGGGCGCGGTCTCCTGCGGCGCTCGTGGGTGCTGGCCGGGGCGCTGCTCTTGTCGCTGGGCTACGTGATCCTGGCCATTGGCTCGACGGCCAGCCTGCTGCCGGCGCTGTGCGTGCTGACCATCGGCAACGGCCTGTTCAAGCCCAACATCTCGACGCTGGTTGGCGGTCTTTACCCGCCTGGCGACGGCCGCCGCGACGAGGCCTTCGGCATCTTCTACGTGTCGGTGAATGTCGGCGCCATGCTGGCCCCGATCACCGGCGAGACGCTGCGCGGCGCCTTCGGCTGGTCGCCGGCGTTCCTGTCGGCCGGTGCGGCGCTGGTGCTGTCGGCGCTGGTGCTGCGGCTGGGTCGCGAGCACCTGCCGGCGCGCTCGCCGGAGCCGGTGCCCGAGTCGCGAGGCAGTGTTCGCACCAAGCACGGAGACCGTCGCCGCGTCGCTGCGCTGCTGGTGGTGGGGGCGCTGGTGATGCCGTTCTGGATGGGCTATTTCCAGTCGGGCAGCACGCTCACCTTCTTTGCCCGCGACAACATCGATCGCTTCGTGCAGCTCGGCGGCACGCGCCACGAGATACCGCCCGGCTACTTTGCCTCGCTCGGCGGCTTCTTCGTGCTGGTGCTGACGGCGCCGCTGGCGTGGGTGCTGCGGCGGCTTCAGCGACGCGGGCTGCACCTGACCTCGGCCGACAAGATTGTCTGCGGACTCGCCTTCGCCGGCCTGGCCTACGCCATCCTGTGCTCGGTGGTCACCATCGGCTCGCCGACGCATGTGCACATGTTCTGGCTGGTCTTTTTCTACTTCGTGCTGACCGTTGCCGAGCTGATGCTGTCGCCGGTGGGGCTGTCGCTGGTGAGCAAGCTGTCGCCGGTCCGCTGGGTCGGCGTGCTGATGGGCGTGTGGTTCCTGGCGACGGCAGGCGGCAACAAGCTGGCCGGCCAGGTGGGCGCCCTGTGGACGCAGTGGAGCCACGGCCGCTTCTTTGGCGCTTTTGGCCTGCTCCTGGTCGTCACTGCGTCGGTGCTGGCCACGCAGCTCGGCTGGCTGCGCCAGACGCTGCCGCGAGAGCACAGCTAGTCGCTGAGGACCGCGCGCAGCTCGGCGGCCGAGGGGCGCTGATGGGGCTCTGGATCCAGGCAGCGCTCGATGGCCTCGCTCAGCTCCGAGGGCAGGTCCGGGCACTTCAGGCGCAGCGGCGCATACCAGCGCTTGCCCGGCTGAAAAGCCAGCAGGATCGGCGGCTGCTCCGACGGCAGCTCCCCGGTCAGGAGCTCATACGCCATCACTCCGAAGCTGAACATGTCCGAGGCAGGGCGCGCATTTTTGGCGCCCAGGCGCAGCTCCGGTGCCATGTACAGCGGCGTGCCCATGATGACGCCGGTCTGCGTGAGCCCACCCGGTCGGCTGCGCCGCCCCTCCTTGTCCTGCTGGCTCTGGGGCCCCTGAGACTGCGGTCGCGGCGCGGGGTCAGCGGCAGCGAGCTGCGGCTCGTCGACCGTGGCCGCAAACGCAGTGGGCGGCAGCGCTTTTAGCGGCGGCAAGGCCGACGGTGGCGTCACGGCCAGGGCGCTCTCGGGCGGGGTCATTGCGCCGCTGGCGCTGAGCATCGACACGCCGAAGTCCACCAGCTTGACCTGGAGCTGCGCCGGATCGTCGGCGTGCTGCACCAGCACGTTTTCGGGCTTGAGGTCGCGGTGCACGATCCCCTGGCTGTGCACCGTCGCCAGGACATCGGCCACCTGCTCCAGCACCGGCCGCGCAAACGCGAGGTTGCCATAGCGCCCGGACAGCGCGGCCAGGTTCTGCCCGGCGACCAGCTCCATCACGATGTAGGCCATCTGCGACGCGGTCACGTCGACGTCGTAGATGGTCACCAGGTTCTGGTGCTTGAGCTTGGCCAAGAGCTGCGCCTCGCGCGCGAAGCGAGCCAGCCCCTTTTTGCCCGCGCGCCCCGACAGCACCTTGGCGGCCAGATGGCGCCCGTCGGTGATGCGCTCGACTTCATAGACCGTGCCCATGCCGCCCTGACCGAGGATGCGGCCGATCCGGTAGCGGTCCGCCAGGAGCTCGCCCGGCGGCATGACCGGCAGCACCGTCTGCGAGCTGCTGAGCTCGCCGTCGAGCAGCGAGCTCACGAGGTGGCGCGAGCGCGCCTCGATCTGCCGCCGCAGCTCGTCGTTCAGCTGCTGCACCTCGACGTTGCGCTCTTGCAGCATCGTCACCTTTTCCGAGAGCTCGTGCCGGGCGCTGAACAGCGCCAGGTGCACCTGCTGAAAGCGCCGCGCCAGGATCAGCCCCAGCGACAGCACGAACGCCGCGTGGCCGAAGTGGCTCAGGCTGAGCTGCGCCCGCGGCACCAGCCCCATCGCGGCCAGCGTGTCGTAGGCCGCACACAGCGCCGCCGCGACGAAGCCGAGCCCGAACACGCGCGCATCGGAGCTGCCGCGGCGCACCGCCAGCGCCATCATCACCAGCATGTAACCGATGCCGGCGAGCAGGAGGATCTGAAACGGCAGCAGCGTCGCCAGCAGCGAGACATCGAAGATGCCCGCCAGCAGCGCCGCCCCGAGCGCGTAGCCGAAGTAGAGGCTCGACAGCGGCTTGACCAGCTTGAGCGGCCCCGGTCCAAAGACCAGAAACATGTAGCGCAACAGGAACCCCACCGTCGTGTAGAGCGCGAAGATCTCGACCGTGAACCAGCCGAGCGGCGCATCCCACAAGAGGGCCCGGCACTGCATCTGCGACAAGATCCACAGCCCGGTGGTCAAGGCGAAGCCGCCATAGCTGCGATAGGCCGCGTCGCTGCGCTGGAGTCCGAACAGCGCCAGCATGGCCAGCCCGATCGCGCCCAGGAGCACGCCGGTGATCGCTTTGCCGATGTCCTGCTGGAGCATCAGCGAGACGATTGCCACCGCCGCGCCCACTCGCGTCTGCCCCGACACGCCGATGTTGATGTGGCGCGAATAGATGCGCAGCGTCAGCCGCTTTCCCGCGTAGTCCGGCGGCAGTGGGATGATGTGGGTGCGATAGCCCAGAAAGCGTCGCGCCTGCGGACCGCTGCCGTCGAGCTGGCCAAACTGATAGATGAGCTGCCCGTCGAGATAGGCCATGAAGATCTGGTCGACGGTGACCAGGTAGAGCGCCGGCTCGCGGGCGGCGGGGCCGGAAAGCCGGGTGCGCAGCCACAGGAACTCGCTGCCCTGTCGGCCGCCGGGCATGGTGTTCGCGCCGCTCGGCAGCCAGCCCGGCGTGCCCGGCGCATCCCCTCCAGCCTCGGGCCAGCTCCGTAGCCACACGAGCTGCCCCTGGCTGTCGCGCGGCGAGTCGCCCCAGCGGTACTCCCACGGGCCGGTCACCGGGCTGGTCTGCCCGTCGCGGGCACAGCCACCGCCCAGCAGCGCGACCAGCGCAACCAGCAGCAGGCGGGGCCAGGCCAGCGGCAGCTGGCTGCGTCGCGAAGTGCACTGCGGGGGAGCCCCAGGCGGCATAAGACAGAGTCCAGCCTGGATTATACCGCCCTGTCCCCTGCCCCGTCCCCACTCAGTCCTGGGCAGAGACGATTTACCCAGCCGGCTCTAGAACACTTCGGCGAACCAGGAGCGCATCCGGCGCCACACGCCGCGGCGATCCTGATCCCGACCGCCGACGAACAGGCCGTCCTGCTGGCGAGCGCCGTACAAGAGCAGGCCAACGCCGGTGGCGTAGATCGGCGAGCGCACGACCTCGCTCAGTCCCCCGACGCCGCCGGGCATGCCGCGGCGCACGGGCATGCCCAGCACCTCCTCGGCCAGCTCCGGCAGCCCCTGGAGGATCGTCGAGCCGCCGGTCACCACCAGCCCCGAGGCCAGCGTGTCGGCGAGCCCGCAGCGCTCGATCTCATCGCGCACCAGCGTGAAGATCTCGTCCACCCGCGGCTGCAGGATCTCGGACAGCACGGTGCGCGGCAGCACGCGCGGCGGCCGGCCGCCGACCGACGGCACCTCGATGGTCTCTTCGACGGCGATCAGGCCCGACATGGCGCAGCCGTGGCGATGCTTGAGCCGCTCGGCCTCGCTCATGGGCGTGCGCAGCCCGACCGCGATGTCGCCGGTCAGCTGGTGGCCGCCGATGGGCAGCACCAGCGTGTGGATGAGCGCCCCTTCGTTGTAGATCACCAGATCGCTGGTGCCGCCGCCGATGTCGAGCAGCGCCACGCCCAGCTCTTTTTCGTCGCTGTGCAGCACCGACTCGGCGGTCGCCAGCGGTTCCAGCACCAGATCCGCGACCTGGAGGTCGCAGCGCGAGCAGCACTTGATGATGTTCTGCGCCGCGGCCACCGACGCCGTCACGATGTGGACGCGCGCCTCCAGCCGCACCCCCGACATGCCCAGCGGCTCCTTGATGCCGTCCTGGTTGTCGACGGTAAACTCCTGCGGCACGACGTGGAGGATCTCGCGATCCTGCGGGATGCTCACCGCCTTGGCGGCCTCGATGACCCGCTCGATGTCGCCGGCCCGAACCTCGCGATCCTTGATCGCCACCACGCCTTCCGAGTGGAAGGCCTTGATGTGCGAGCCCGCGATGCCCGCGTAGACCGAGGTGATCTCGACCCCGGCCATGTGCTCGGCCTCTTCGACGGCCTTCTGGATCGCGTGGACCGTGGCGTCGATGTTGACCACCACGCCCTTTTTCAGCCCCTGGCACGGCTGCGTGCCAACCCCGATGATATCGACTCCGCCATCGTCGTTCAGCTCGCCCACCAGGCACGCAACCTTGGTGGTTCCGATGTCCAGACCGACGATGAGCTCCTCGCGCTTTGCCATGGTCCTACGCACGTCCTGTTGTGGTCGGGAGCGGTACCGGTGATTCGTCACTCCGGCGCCATTCCGGGCAGCCGCGCCGACAGGTCTATCAGCATGCCCAAGCTGGCAGAGACCCGCCAATTTTTTGCCGGATTACAGGAAGTTGCAGGAGCTCAGCGACGGGATTTGCCAGACTGCGGGCCAGAACCGAGGGAAGATTCAGGCGGAATTATTGGCAGGTGCCGCCCGCCTTGAAGCGACCGCGCACGATCTTGATCTCGCTGCCGCGGGTCGCGGCGCCGCCCGATTCGTCGCCGCCAAAGAGCGCGACCAGATCCTTGCAGCCATCGCCGTCGAGGTCCTGAAAGTAGGCCGAGCGAGCGCCGTAGGTACCCGACAGATCGAAGGGGGCAGAGAAGCTGGTCTGGGCCAGGCCCAGATTGTGATAGACGCGAAAACGCTTTTCGACATATTCCGCTACGACGATATCTGGATATCCGTCGCCATCAAAATCGTCTACCTGCGCGCCAATCAGGTAGGACGAATTCAGCTGGGTTGCATCTTGCGTAAACATGGGGCTCTTGACGTTGCCATTATTCATTAAATAATGGACCTTCCCAGAAGTAAGATTACCCGGAGTCGGTAGCTCGAACGTCTTGACCAGGACCAGATCCAGATCGCCATCCTTATCCAGATCTGTGGGAATCGCGAAGTCGTGCTCTGGCATCGGGCTATGCTGGTTGCCAGTGCCATTGATGGTGCTGCCCGTGATCTGCAGCAGCGTCGTCGACGTATCCCGGGGCTTGGACAGCGCCAGACCCAGCTCCATATCGGGCTGCCGGGCCGCCGCGGCAAAGCACAGATCGGTCCGACCCAGCTTGAGCGGCTGGGGCGTCATTGTGGCATTCAATGCGCCAAGGAAGACACTCGCATTGCCGGTACCAACCATGGTTCCCAGGAGTATCTGCGAGATCAAGGACAGCTTGGACGAGGTGACCACCAGATCCGGCGTATTATCGTCATTGGCATATCCAACATCGAGTACTAAATAGCCCGGGCCCAGCCCCGAATCGATTTCCACCTTTGCCGTTGTAGTATCTTTTTTTAATACATATATAATCTTGCCTGTAACGGTTGCCACGATAGCGTCGTGCCTACCGTCCTGAGTATAATTTACTGAGTATGTTGGTTTCTGTCCCCCGCTCAAGCTAAACGTCTCGGCGGAGCTTGCAGAAAAATTATCATCCCCAGATAATATCAATAAATTTTCCGTATCCGCAGATAGCAGAATATCGGTCTTATCACCCTTTGTCAGATCGCCTATGGCCATACTGAAATATGAAGTTGCCAGGCTGGTAACCAGCCGCTCCTGTCCGAAGATCGGTCCAGACGGCGGCACGCCCATGTCGGCCACGCTCCCGCCTTCGCACAGTCCGGTGACCGCGTTGCAGCTCTGGCCCGTCGCACAGAGGCTGGGGGTGACGTTGCAGTTGCTCTCGGTGTCCTGCGTGAACGGCCCCCACAGGCCGCTGGTGCAGCCGGCCGTCAGTCCCACTGTCCCGGTCAAAATAAAACTTAATAAACTTCGCATGCTTAAGCTCCTTAAATGCTTATCGCTGTTTAACTATTTTGGCTCTATTTTGATTGGGGACGCAGCTCCGCCGCGACCTTGCGCGCAATCGCCTCGGCCGCCTCCAGCTGAGCGCGGAGCTGCTCCCAGTCGAAGTGCCCGGGAAAGCCCGCGAGCAGCCCGTCGCGCTGTGCCACGGTCATGGCCGCCGACAGCCGCAGCGGCGCCGCCGTCAGCGGTCCCAGCTGCGCATGGCCCGGCTCCAGCCACCCCGCTGCCGCCAGGATGTCCAGCGCCCGCTGCCGCAGCGCCTTGCGCTCCGACGCCACGTGCAGCCGCAGACAGAGCCGGCCGTTTTCAAAGTGGAGATCCAGGTGGCCATCGCCCGCCCCGGCGCCCAGCGGCACCTCACCAAAATCGCAGCCAGCGACGGTGCCATCCGGACTCTGAACGCGGCCGATGCGCGCCCGCGCCAAGCCGGCGATGCCCCGCGCCCGCGCCGCGGCAAAGAATCCGAAGTAGTCGCCATCTTGCCAGTCAGCGATGGGACGTGTGGCAAAGCGGCGCCCGCGCTCGGCCAGCGCCAGCAGCGCATCGCGGTACGAGGACGCCAGATCGCGGGCATCGCGATGGTCCGGTCCACCGGGCAGCAGCGACGGGTCGGCCAGCAGCGGGATCAGATCATCGGCATCGCGCACGCTGATGCGATCGAGCAGCTCGGGACGGCCCGTGTGCTCGCCGATGCGACGGGCGCGCTCGCGCAGCGCCGCGCGATCGGTGGTGATCGCGCTGAAGCCGAGCAGCAGGTAAAGCAGCCGGTCGTCGGCATGCAGCCGCCCCGGGTTCAGCTGCTGCGCCAGCTGATCCTCGCCGAGCGCCCCGTCTAGCTTGAGCTCGATGAGCACCCGCCGCCGCCGTCCCCCGTCGGCCGGGGCCTGGCTGGCCTGGCTGGCCTGAACGTAGCTCACCCCTAAATCGTAGGCCTTTCCGTCGGGCTCCCAGTGCAGCTGGAGCTGCCGTGGCTCCTCGGGCTGCGGCACGAGCCGGCTGAGCAGCGTCGTGCGCTGAAGCAGCGCGCCCAGCACCAGCTGGTGCAAGCGCTCCGAGTCACGCTTCACATCGAAGAGCAGATCAATCGCCGCCATGCGTCTGGAGACCCCCGCGCTTCATTTTACCCCATGCGCCGCTACAATGGGTCCATGCTCAGCCTCGCCGTGCTCCTGCTGGCCACCGTCGGGCTGGCCGGAGATCCCGCGAATACCGACGGCGGCGCTGCTGGCGGCCAGTCGCGATTTTTTGTGTCAGCGACGGAAGCAGCCAGCCTGGTCAAGAGTGGCGCGACGGTGCTGGATGCCCGCAGCCGCGGCTTTTTCTGGGGCCATCTGCCCGCTGCCCAGGCGGTGGACTGGATGAAGTTTCGCGACGGCTGGGGTCGCACCGGGCGGCTGGCGCCCGACCTCGCTGACCTGGCGCGGCGCCTGGCCGAGCTGGGCGTCGACGAGCGCCGCCCGGTGCTGGTCTACGGCGACAGCGGGGCGGGCTTCGGCGAGGAGGGGCGGATCGCCTGGATGCTCGCCTACCTGGGCCACTCGCGGGTCTTTGTCCTCGACGGGGGAATCGCCGGCTGGAGGCGGGCCGGGCAGCCGATCGAGCGCGGCCTGGCCGGGCGCGTCGCCTCGGGCGCCCGCTTCGTCCCCCACCCGCAGCCGGACCTGCGCGCCGACAAGCAGGCCGTGCAGGCAGCCAGCGCCGGCCAGGGCCTGCGGCTGCTCGACGTGCGCAGCCGCGAAGAGTTCGCCGGCGCCACACCCTACTTCGAGGCCCGCGGCGGCCACATCCCCGGGGCCCGCCACCTCGACTGGCACCAGCTGCTCGACGCGCAAGGCCGGCTGCGCCCTGCCGCCGAGCTGCGCCCGCTTCTGGCTTCGCTCGGCGCAGGCCCCGGCGACTCGGAGCTTATCGTCTACTGCACCGGCGGCGTGCGCTCGGCGTTCGTCTGGGCGGCCCTGCGCAGCCTCGGTTTTGCCCGCGTGCGCAACTACGACGGCTCTTTCTGGGAGTGGGCTGCGGACGCTTCACTGCCGGTGGCAGGGCCGGCGCCGGCGCCGCTGGACCATGCGCCAGCAGCGCCGCACTGATGGCCGCCTGAACCGGCGCCTCGCGCTCCTGGGAGGCGGCCTGCGACAGCGCCGCGACGGCCGCCGGTCCGCCGAGCGCGCCCAGCGCCTTTGCCGCCGCTGCCCGCACGTGCACATAGGGATCCTGCGCCAGGGTCGCGGCCAGCGCCGGCACCGCCGCCCGATCCCCAAGCTGGCCCAGCGCTGCGACCAGATCCGGCCGGCTGCGCACGCTGCCCAGCTCCTGCACCAGCGGCAGCCGCGCCCGCGGATCGCGACTGCGACCAAGGAGCTGAATCAGCGGTCGCGCCACGTCGGGATCCTCCAGCGACAGAGCCGCAGGTAGGGCCTTGGCCCACAGCGCCACACAGCTTACGCGGCCCTCGGTGGGCGGCCGGCAGGCCGGCAGCGCCGCCAGGACCAGCGCGCCGGAGAGGCGCTGTCGCGCCTCGCCCTGGGGGTCGTCGATCAAGGTCGTCACCGTCTTCAAGATCGGGTCGCTCGCGGCCAGCGTCGGCGCCGCCAGGCGCACGAGCGCGATCGCGGCCCAGCGGCGCTGCACCTCCACGGGCATGTCCTGGACGGGCTGCGCACTGGCGAGCTGCTCGCGCAGGAGCTCCAGGGTCTTGGGGTCGCGCAAGGCGGGCTCGGCCAGGAGCGGATCGGGACCGGCCTGGGCGGGCAGCGGCGCGGAGGCCAGCAGCTCGCTGAGCAGCGCCAGCACCTGCCGGCGCAGCACCGGCGAGACGCCCGGACGCCCGAGAAGCTCGACGAGCTGCGGCAGCACCTGGCGATCGCCCAGGCGGGCGCGCGCCAGCGTCGCATCGTCGCCCGAGTGGACGCCGCTGCTGGTGCGGGGCGGGATCGCGCTCGACTCGAAGCGGCGCGACTCGTCCAGGAAGTGGTCGAGCGTCGCCCGCAGCCGCCTGCCATCGGCAGGGGCCGAGTCGATGGTGTTCTGGCGCTCGGCCGGATCCGCGAGCAGGTTGAAGCTCTGGCAGGTGTCGGTGCCCAGATCGCAGATGAGCTTGTGCTGGTCGACGACCACCATCTTCTGGCGGCCGATCTCGGCGTAGATGGGATGGTGCGGCAGCTCGGTCGCGCCGGTGAGCAGCCAGGGCGACAGGTCGCGACCGCGCATGAGCGCCGAGCGCTCGATGTCGAGCAGGCCGAGCAGCGTCGGCGCCACGTCGATAAGCCCCACCGGCTGAGCCAGCTGGCGGGCGCGCAGCGTCGGGGTCGGGGTGAGCTCGGCGAAGACCAGCGGCACGTGGACCTGCTCTTCGTAGAGGCTGGTGCCGTGATAGCGACCGCCGTGCTCGCTGAACTCCTCGCCGTGGTCAGCGGCAATGATGACCAGCGCGCCGGGGCGGGTGCGCTTGAGATAGGTGAGCAGGCGCTGGATCTCGCCGTCGACGAAGCGCACCTCGCCATCGTAGCGATCGCTGTCGCTGGCCTGGGCGCCGGGGCCACCGTCGTGCGGCTCGTACGGCTCGTGCGGCTCGAAGTAGTGGACCCAGACAAAGGCGTGCGCGGGATGCTCGCTCTCCAGAAACGCGATCACCTGATCGGTGCGGCGGGGCGCGGGCAGGTATTCGTACTTCACGTACTCGAATCCGTACGCGCTCTCCTCCAGGCGCTTGAGGCGCTCGTGCTCGATGTAGAAGACGGCGGGCGGGTAGAAGGCCGCGGTCTTGTAGCGAAAGCGGCGCAGGATGAGCGGCAGCGTCTCGTGGTTGGCGACCTCGTGGCCGAGCGCCATCAGGGCATAGACGGGCTTGCCGGTGAGCAGCGTCGCGATGGCAAACGAGGTGTGGGGCACCTGGGTGTAGGCGCGCGCGAAGGCCACGCCGCCTCGGGCCAGCTCGCTGACAAACGGCATGGTCTGCGGGCGCAGGCGGTCAAAGCGCAGGGCATCGACGGTGAGCAGGAACACATCGCGGCCGTCGAGGCGCGGGCCGCTGTAGGGCGGCGGCGGCGGCTCGCGCTCGGTCACGACCGGCGGCGACGGAGGCAGCGCCACGCCAGGGCGACGCGCCCGAAAGCCGGCATAGACGCGCATCAGCTGGCTGCCCAGGGTCGTGCGCTCCAGGACCAGCCCGCGCAGGACCGTTGCGCCGTGCAGACGCACGAGCGCCTGCCGGCTGAGCAGGCCAGAAAGGAGCAGAAGCAGCACCAGCCCAAGCGCCCGAAACCTGGGCGCAATCCGGCGCAGCGCGACGCCCGACCCCGGCGGCGCCAGCGCATCCAGGATGAACAGCGCCGAGGCGCCCGCACAGGCCGCAGCCAGGAGCTCCAGCGTCAGGTGGAACCAGGGATAGAGCCGCACCAGCACCCAGCGATCCAGCGCGTAAAAAGCCACGGTCGGAGCGAGGCCGAGCAGCGCCAGCGCAGAGGAGCGCAGCGGGGCGGCCTGCGCCCACAGGCGCGCCCGCATCACCAGCGCAATGCCGGTGCGAATTCCCACAATCGCCGCCAGCCCGAGCAGCGCTGCCAGCAGGTGGCGGGCCGGCAGCTTCTGGGCGCGCGGACCGGTGAAGAGCTGGCCGCAGACCCACACGACATACGGCAGCGCGCCCAGCGCCAGCAGCCAGGCAAGCAGGCCGCTCGCGCTGGCCCCTGGACGCCGGGCGGACATGCGCTGAGCCAGCGCCGCGAAGAGCGAGGTCGCCGAGGTCACAAGCGCCGCCCCTGCCAGCAGCGGCAGGATCGGCAGCAGCGTCAAGCGCAGGACAAACTCGGCCCACGCCTCTTGCGAGGAAAACTGGGGGAGAAGCGGCGGAGCACTGACCGCCGCGTCGAGAAGACCAAGCAGGACGCCGGCCACAAGACCGGCGCCAAGACGGCGAGACGTCAGTCGACGGCCTCAGGGGTGGGCGGCGGCGGCGGCGGCGCTGCGGGCGGCAGCGGGTAGTCGCTGCTCTGACGCTTGCGGCTGGAGCGCTCCTCGTCGTTGTGATCCTCGTCGGAGGACTTCACGGATGCAGCGACCTGGAAGCGGAAGTTCAGGGTGATGCCGGTGTAAAACGAGACCGCGGTGTAGCTGGCGCTGTGGCGCGTCTGCATGCCCACCTGGCCGTCGTGGTACTCGCCCGACACGTTGGAGATGCGCAGGCCGAAGATCTCAGAGCCGATCGAGAAGCTGGGGCTCAGGAAGTACTCGGCGCCCACCGCGACCGTTGCGCCGATCGGGCTCATCAGCGCGGCCTGGGCAGCGGCCTGCTCGCCGGTGATTGCGGCGTTGTCGGTGCTGATGCTGGCAAAGTACTTGAACAGATCGGCGTAGACGTAGGGCGCGACCTTGTTCGCGCGGGGCGTGCTGATGTACGCCTTGAAGCCGATCGAGATGCCGAACTGGAAGTAGCTGTTTCCGTCGGTGACCGGCATCGCTGCGCCCATGCCCTGGACCTCGCCCGAGAGCTTGGCGTAGGCGATGTCGAGCGCCGCCATGACGCCGTAGCGCTGCGCGAAAAAGAGCGCCAGGTAGGGATTGAGCGACGTGGACTGGAACGGCTCCGTCTTGGCGCCGTACAGGCTGGCTGGACCCGGGGTGCTGCTGTTGGGGAAGTAGGCGCTGGTGTAACGCAGCGGCTCAAAGCGCGAGCCGATCGCCAGGTGGATGTCGGCCTGCGCGCTGGGTGCGCAGAAGGTGATGACGCAAGCAGCAAGTGCTGCGCCGCCCGTGATGGCAGCACGGCTGGCAAAAGATCGACTACCCATTGAGCGTTCCGTTGACGCGGGCATCCAGTTCCTCCAGGTCAAAAAATCGTCCTCGCGAGACCGGAGGTATACCCCGGCCCGCGCCCGCACGATCAGAAAAAATAAGGAGGAGTTGCGATGCTTTGCGGGCGGTCTGGATGCAAGATGTGCTGCTCAATAAGTAGCGCAGCCAGCGGGCGGTGTACTGGGTCCACTATGCCAGCAGCTTGAGCACTGCATCGCGCGTCGAGAGTCCGACGAGCTGGCCTTTGGGCGGGCCGCTCACGCCATTTTTGAAGGCGAGCAGCGTGGGCACGGCGCGGATGCCGTAGCGCGTAGCCAGGCGCGGCGCCTGATCGATGTCGACGCTGAACACGCGATACTTGCCCACGCCCTCGTCGGCGATGCGGTCGATGATGGGCGACAGAGCCCGGCACGGCGGACAGTACTGCGAGCTGAACTTGATGAGGACCGGGCGATCCGTGTCGCGGGTCAGATTCTCGAAGCTGTTGTCGTCGAGCGCAGTGATGTTCTGGCTGCTCATGAGCGTCTCCTTTTCCGATGTGGGGCCGATGGGCCGATGGGGCCGATTTACGAGGCAGACTCGCGCAGCATGCAGGCCCGCAGCGACGCCTTGGCGCGATGCGTCAGCACGTCGACATGGCCGCGCGAGATTCCCAGCGACTGCGCCACGTCTTCGCCGGGCTGCTCGTCGAGCAGGCGAAGCATGATGACGGCGCGCTGAATCTCGCACAGCTCGGCGACACACACCCGCAGGCGCAGGTGGTCCTTGGCGCGGATGAGCACCTCATCGGCGGCCGGCGCGTCGCTGGGTCGCGTGTCCGGGGCCGCTTCGTGAGGCCGCGCGACGGCATGCAGCCGCCGCCGATTGCGCGCTGCGTTGCGCACGATGCCGGCCAGCAGCGGGCCCCACTCGCCCTGCGGAGCGCGCAGCTCGCCAAGCCTGTGCATGCGCAGGAAAGTGCACAGCCCATCCTGCACGCACTCCAGCGCATCCTGCGGGGTCACGCCCTGCCGGACCGCAACCCGGACAAGCCTGGCCCGCTCGGCGCGGACCACGGCCGACAGCGCATCCAGGAAGTCCTCTTGCTCAAGGTCTGCCACGATCGGAAAGGTGACGACGAGCGAAGATCTTACAACAAATTTTCAGACCCGCTGGAGCCGGAGAGATACCAGTCTGCTCCCATCTGCTTGAAGAGCGCGTTCGCCTGCATCTGCGCTGCGTTCGCGCGCGCTCGATCGCCGCGCCGGCCGGCCAGCTCGGCCAGCAGCTGATGGGCAAGTCCCTGGTCAAAGGGCATTTCGTAGCGCCGCGCCGCCGCCAGGGCGGCCTGCGTCAGCTTCTCGGCCAGTCTGGCATGGCCGCGCAGCGCCGCATACTGCCCGTGCCAAAAGAGCGCACGCGGCCGACAGATGGGCATGATCACACTGCTCATGCGCAGCATTGCCAGGGCATGGTGGAGCTGCTGCGCCAGCTCCGATTCCATCTGCGTGCCGCGCCGCGCGGACCAGAGGGACAGGTAGGTCTCGACGAGGCCAGAGCTGGTCGCGGGCTCCATGCTTGCGGCCGGCGAGACTTTTTTGAGCTCCTGAATGGCGATGTCCGCATGCTGCCGCGCTTGCGCTGGCTTGCCGCAGCGGAGCGCACACAGCGCCGACTGCGACCGCCACAGCACGCTGGCGGCCTGGTCGCTGGCCCGCGCTTCATACGCGCTCGCCTCCGCGAGCAGCTGCATCGCAAGCGCGGGCTCGCCAGCGTGCAGCGCCCGCGCGCCCAGAAGGATCAGCGCCCAGAAAAAGTACTGCGGATTGTCGGTCCGGCGGGCCAGCCGCTGTAGGCGCTGCTGGACGCTGAGCATCAGCGCCGAGTCACCGCGACACACTGCGATGCGGGCGCTGGAGAGCTGGGCGAAAAATGTTGGATTCCAGTCACTGCCGGCATCGAAAGAGTCGGGATGGCTGGCCAGCAGTGTGCTCGCTTCGTGCCATTCGCCGTGATTGCCATGCGCCCAGGACTCAGAGCCGCGCAGTCGAATCTGCACTCCCCGCGGCAAGCTCGGAGCCTGCGCTGCGAACTCGCGCGAGAGCTGGAAGTATCGCTTGCTCAGCCGGCGAAACGGCGTCAGGGCGAAGATGAACGCTAGAGCGTTGTAGGGAGGAGCCGCGCGCATGGGCTCGCCCAACCGATCGGCGATGCCGATCCACATCAAGGAATACCGCGCGGCCTGTTCGGGCGGGCGCACCATGGCGATGGCCGGGCCGATCTCTTCAATCGTGTCGGCGATCTCGCCCAGCGACGCGGTCGTGGACGCACCTTCGGGCGCCCATTTCTTGCGCAGCTGAATCCGAAACCCGAGGTGCTGTGCTGCCAGGCGCGCGAGATCTGCAAGCAGCGCCGCTGACGAGCGCAGCGTTGCAAATCCCACATCGGCCAGCATGCGATCCAGGAGCTCGACCGCTTCTCTGGGCCTGCCCGCACCCAGATAGGCGCGGCAGAGCAGCCCCATGGCATGGATCCGCATGACCGGAGCAGCGCTGGCCGCGTCCAGGAGCGCCGTCGCGCGTTCGAGCTGCACGATGGCTTCCTGCACAGCGCCGCTGTTCAGGCTCTGCTCGCCGGCCTGAACGCGGTAGGCGAACGCGCGGCGCGGCTCGCCTGCTTGATCAAAGTGGTGCGCCAGCGCCGCTGCGTACGCCGGGATGCTGGCTGCGTGCGCCTGCTCGATCGCGCAGCCAATGTGCAGATGCCAGCGCACAAGCTCCGCAGCAGAGAGATTCGCCAGCAGCGCCTCGCGCAGCTTGTCGTGGGCGAAGCGCCAGCGATCCTCGTGCACCTCCAGCACCGCCACGGCCGCACACTCTGCCAGATCCCCCTCCAAGCGCTCGCTGAGCTCCGCCGGCAGCGCGCGCAGCACCAGCAGATCCAGCTCCCGCCCCAGCACCGCAGCGGCACACAGCAGCGGCCGCGCCGCCGCCGGCACTCGTCCCAGCCGCCGCGACAGCACCGCCTGCATACCGCCCGCGATGATCCGCGAAGGAATGCGCTCACTGCCAATCCTGCCCAGCTCTCCCAGCTCTTCCGCGAGTGCACGCAGCACTTCCACGATGAAGAAGGCGTTCC
>Ga0075163_10000287_pt1 | contig 63485 bp, 59 predicted proteins | sample JI1023141ADNA_FD_71478 | JGI IMG/M metagenome (GOLD analysis project Ga0075163, IMG submission 71478) | Wastewater effluent complex algal communities from Wisconsin, to seasonally profile nutrient transformation and Carbon sequestration -... | ecosystem: Engineered > WWTP > Effluent > Algae... | reverse complement strand
CGAGGTGCTGGTGGACGCGGAGCCGGGCGCGCCCCGGCGCATCGCGCCCGGTGGCCTGGGCCTGTACGACCCGGCGCGGGCTGCCCGCTACCAGTGGAGCGCGGGCTCGCGCGAAGTGTTCCTGGCCTTGCCGCGCCAGGAGGCGCTGGCGGCACTGGGGCGCGAACCGCGCGGCCTGGCGGTGGCGCTGGAGCGCTGCGCGCTGGCCCCGGCGCTGGCCAGCCAGTTGAACCATCTCGCGCTGCTGGCGCGCAGGACGCCGGTGCTGGACGAAGTGGAGCGCGCCAGCCTGCTGGCTGGCACCCATGCGCTGGCGCTGCTGGTGTTGCGCCACGTCGGGCACCAGGGCGGGCGTGACGACCTGCCCGGGCTGGAGGCGGGCCGCCACGCGGCGGCGCTGCGCTTCATGGCGCGCGAGGCTCACCGCCGTGACCTGGACGTGGCCGCCATCGCGCGCGGCGCGGGCTGTTCGCGCACGCGGCTGTACGAGGCGTTCGCGGCCCAGGGCGCGACGGTGATGGGCGCGCTGCGCGAGATCCGCCTGCAGCGCGCCAGGGGCCTGATCGAGCAGAACCGCCGGCTGCACGTGGGCGCGCTGGCGTGGTGCTGCGGCTTCGTGGACCAGTCGAGCTTCAGCAAGCTGTTCAAGGCGCGCTTCGGCCTGTCGCCCTCCGATTGGCACCGCCGCGCCTTGGCCGGGCCGGGTGAATGATGGCGGGCCGGGGCCGAACGCTTGTGTCGCGGTTTTTCTGCTCAGTTATTCGTAGCTGCTTGTGTAGCCTGATCGCGGGCCAACGCCTCAAAACACCCTCAAACTGCCTCACGCCGCAGCGCCGGGAACAGGATCACGTCGCGGATGCTGGGGCTGTCGGTCAGCAGCATCATCAGCCGGTCGATGCCGACGCCGCAGCCGCCGGTGGGGGGCATGCCGTATTCGAGCGCGCGCACGAAATCAGCGTCGTAGAACATCGCCTCGTCGTCGCCGGCGTCCTTGGCGCTGACCTGGGACTGGAAGCGCGCGGCCTGGTCCTCGGCGTCGTTCAGTTCGCTGAAGCCGTTGGCCATCTCACGGCCGGTGATGTAGAGCTCGAAGCGCTCGGTCACCTCGGGCCGCGCGTCGTTGGCGCGCGCCAGCGGGCTGATCTCGGTCGGGTGCTCCATGATGAAGGTGGGCTGCCACAGGTGCTGCTCCACTTCTTCCTCGAAGTACATCACCTGCAGGCTGGCCAGGCTGCGCTGGCTCAGGCGGTCCTTGTCTTCGCTCAGGCCCAGTTTCTTCAGGCGCGCGGTCAACCGCGCCGCGTCGTCCACGCCGGCGCCGATGTCGGTGTGCGCCGCGATCGCCTCGCGGATGGTCAGGCGTTGGAAGGGCTGCGACAGGTCCACCGGCTTGCCCTGGTAGCTGAGCTGCAGCGTGCCGGCGGCGCGCTGCGCCGTGTCGCGCAGCAGCTGCTCGGTGAAGTCCATCAGGTCCTGGTAGTTCCAGTACGCGGCGTAGAACTCCATCATGGTGAACTCGGGGTTGTGCCGCACGCTGATGCCTTCGTTGCGAAAGCTCCGGTTGATCTCGAACACGCGCTCGAAGCCGCCGACGATCAGGCGCTTCAGGTACAGCTCGGGCGCGATGCGCAGGAACATCTGCTGCTCCAGCGCGTTGTGGTGCGTGACGAAGGGCTTGGCGTTGGCGCCGCCGGGAATGGGGTGGAGCATGGGCGTCTCCACTTCCATGAAGCCGTGGCCGGCCATGAAGGCGCGCAGGGCGGCCAGCGTGGCGCTGCGGGCGGCAAAGCGCGCGCGGGCGCTCTCGTCCATGATCAGGTCGACGTAGCGCTGGCGGTACTTCAACTCCTGGTCTTGCATGCCGTGGAACTTGTCGGGCAGCGGGCGCAGGCTCTTGGTCAGCAGGCGGATGCGCGTGGCGTGGATCGACAGCTCGCCGGTCTTGGTCTTGAACAGGTGGCCCTCGGCGGCCACGATGTCGCCCAAATCCCAGTGCTTGAAGGCGGCGTAGTCGGCCTCGCCCACGTCGTCGCGTACCACGTAGACCTGGATGCGGCCGGTGGCGTCCTGCAGCGTGGCGAAGCTGGCCTTGCCCATCACGCGCTTGAGCATCATGCGGCCGGCGACGCTGACATCGATCTTCTCGCCGGCGGCGATGGCGGCCTCGAATGCTTCTCTTTCAATAGCGCCATGCTCTTGATGGACGCGGGCTGCACGGTGATTTGGCTTGAAATCGTTGGGGAAGGCGATGGCGCCGCTGGCGGCCTGGGCCTCGCGCAGGCTCTTGAGCTTCTCGCGCCGTTCGGCGATCAGCTTGTTCTCGTCTTGTTCGGGGGCGGCGGGTTGGGTCATGGTGTCGCGGGCGTCGGGAGGCGCGAAAGAGCGGGGCGGAGGGCGGGGGATAATTCCTCGTCGCCCCAGATCGATGGGGAACGAAAGGCAAAACGCGCCATTTTAGGCGCCGCGTGTCTGGCGATGATCTGCTCGTGCCCTTGCGCCCCCCCTCTGTTCCCGTCCCGCCCGCGTGCCCGCGGAGGCCGCCGTTGAGCCTGGCCCGCGCCACCTTGACGCTGCTGGCCGGCGGCGCGCTGGCGCAGCTCGTGCCGCTGCTGCTGGGGCCGGCGATCGCGCGCTTGTTCACGCCCGAGGCCATGGGCGTGTTCACCCAGTTCGCCACCATCGCCGCCGCCCTCGGCGTGGCCGCCAGCCTGCGCTACGAACAGGCGCTGCCGCTGGCGCAAGGCGAGGACGAGGCGCGCGCGCTGCTGGCGCTGGCGCTGCGGCTGGCCGCGGCGGCGGCGGCCTTGAGCGTGCCGCTGGCCTGGGCGCTGCACGCCGCCGGCTGGTTGCCGCTGCCGGCGCTGCTGCCGCTGGCCATGGTGACGGCGGGCGTGCTGCAGGCGTTGATGCTGTGGGCCAACCGCGCCCAGCGCTTCGGCGCGCTGGCCGCCAGCCGCGTGGTGCAGTACGGCGGCGCGGCGGTGCTGCAACTGGCCTTGGGCTGGGCGCTGTGGCGCGGCGCGGCGGCGGGGCGCGAAGGCGCCTGGGCGCTGGCGCTGGCGCCGCTGGCGGCGCAGGCGCTGGCCTGCGCCTGGCTGCTGCGGCCCGCGCCCGCGGGCGGCTGGCGCGCGCTGGCCGGCGTGCCGCGCGGCGCGCTGCGGGCGGTGGCGCGCCGGCACCGGGACTTCGCGTTCATCAACACCCCGCACGCCTTCCTGGGCACGCTGCAGGACGCGCTGGCCGTGGCCCTGCTCGTCGCCTGGTCGGGCGAGGCGGCGGCGGGCTTCTGGGGGCTGGCGCTGCGCTACCTGAAGGCGCCGGCCACGCTGGTGGGCAGCGCCGTGTCGCAGGCGCTGTACCCGCGCCTGGCCGCCGCCGGCCCGGCCGAGGCGCGGCGGCTGGTGCGGCAGGTGATGGCGCTGCTGGCCGTGCCGGCGCTGGTGCTGATGGGGGTGCTGCTGGCGGCCGGGCCGTGGCTGTTCGAGCGCGTGTTCGGCCCGCCCTGGCGCGAGGCGGGCGAGCTGGCGCGCGCGCTGGCGCCCTACATCGCCGCGCACTTCGTCGCCGCGCCGCTGGCGGTGGTGACCATGGCGTGGCGCGCGCAGGGCTGGGCCTTCCGGCTGGCGCTGCTGGGGCAGGTGGCGTTCGTCGCCGCGCTGGCCGCCGGCCTGCACCGGGGCGGGCTGCTGGGCGGCGCCTGGGCCGTGTCGGCGGTGATGGTGCCGTACTTCGGCTGGTACTTCTGGCGGCTGGCGCGCTGGCCGTGCATTCCCGAGCCGCTCGCGCCGCCGGGCAAGGAGGCGCCGTGACGGCGTTGCGCGCCTGGGTCAACCGCCTGCGCCGTCGGGTGTGGCGGCTGCTGTTCTTCCGCGTGCTGTTCGGCGAGCGCGGCGGGGGCCGACTGCTGGCGGGCACGCGCATCTCGCCGTCCACCTGCATCGAGCACGAGGGCGCGCTGGACCTGGGCGACGACGTGTTCATCGGCCACTTCAACTTCATTGAGGCCGGCGCTGGCGTGCGCATCGGGCGCGGCACGCAGGTAACCAACTTCGTCAGCATCGTCAGCCACAGCACCCACCGCGCCGTGCGCGTGGCCGCCGGGCTGTCCGGCGCCGGGCTGGCGCAGGCCGTGGTGCGCGCGCCCATCGCCATCGGCGAGCGCTGCTTCATCGGCCCGCACAGCACCATCGAGGCCGGCAGCACGCTGGGCCACGGCACGCTGGTGGCCGCGCACAGCCGCGTGCGCGGCGCCTTCCCCGACTTCGCCGTGCTGGCCGGCAGCCCGGCACGGGTCGTCGGCGACACGCGCGAGGCGGACGAGCGCTGGCTGGCGGAGCACCCTGATCTGCAAGCGGCTTATCAGCGCTGGCGCCAAGGATTGAGTTCGTGACCATGCCCCACCTGTGCTTGCTCGGCGACGCCAACAGCGTGCACGTGCAGCGCTGGGCGCGCGAGATGCGGGCGCGCGGCTGGCGCGTGTCGCTGGTCACGGCGCGGCCCGAGCCCATCGAGGGCGTGGAGCAGGTCGTGCTGCGCCCGGTGCACCGCTCGCGCGACTGGCTGGCCCGCGCGGGCGAGGCGCGGCGCGCGCTGGAGCGGCTGGCGCCCGACTTGGTGCACGCGCACTACGTCACCTCCTACGGCTACCTCGCCGCACGTGCCGGGCGGCAGCCGCTGGTGATGACGGCCTGGGGCAGCGACCTGCTGGTCACGCCCCGACGCAGCGCGCCGCTGCGCTGGCTCACGGCCTGGAGCCTGCGCCGCGCGGCGCTGGTGACGGGCGATTCGCCCGACCTGCTGGCCGTGTCGCGTCAACTGGCGCCCGGCGTGCCGACGTTGCTGGTGCATTGGGGCGTGGAGCGCAGCCGCTTCGCGCCCGTGCCGTGGCAGGGCAAGCCCGCCGCCGAGGCGGTGAGCCTGCGCAGTTGGGAGGCCAATTACCGCATCGACGCCATCGTGCGCGCCTTCGCCCAGGTGCGGGCCCGGCGGCCCGACGCGCGCCTGCACCTGCTGGGCGGCGGCAGCCAGGAGGGGCTGCTGCGCAAGCTGGTGGCCGAGCTGGCGCTACAGGATTCGGTGCAATTCCACGGCCGGCTGGATGACGCCGGCATGGCCGCCGTGCTGGCGGCAGCCAAGCTGTCGATCAGCGTGCCCGAGAGCGACGCCACCTCCGTCTCGGTGCTGGAGAGCATGGCCTGCGGGCTGACCGTGATCGCCAGCGACCTGCCGGCCAACCGCGACTGGCTGGCGCCGGATGCGTTGGTGCCGGCGGGCGATTCCGACGCCCTGGCCGCGTGCTGGCTGGCGTTGCTGCAAGACGACGCGCGCGCCGCCGTGCTGGGCGCGCGCAACGCCGAGCGCATCGTGCAAGACGGCGACCGGCGCGTGCAGATGGACGCCATGGACGCCGCCTGTCGCCGTCTGCTGGCGCAGGCCCGCCGATGACCGGCGCGGCGAACCCGCTCCTGCCCGAGCTGGCCGCGCCAGGCGAGGCCGATCTCGTCAGCGTGATCGCCCCGTGCCGCAACGAGCGCGCCGCCATCGATGCCTTCTGCGCCTGCGCGCTGGCGCAGCAACTGCCGCCCGGCTGGCGGCTGGAGCTGCTGGTGGCCGACGGCCGCAGCGACGACGGCACGCGTGAGCGGCTGAATGAATGGGCCGGGCGCGACGCACGGCTGACGCTCATCGACAACCCCGGGCGCATCGTTTCCACCGGCCTCAACGCGGCGTTGGCTCAGGCGCGTGGCGCGGTGGTGGTGCGCTTCGACATCCACACCGCCTTCGCGCCCGACTACATCGCCGAGTGCATGGCCGCGCTGGCACGCACCGGCGCCGACAACGTGGGCGGCCCGTGGGTGGCGCGCGGCGCGGGGCCGATGAGCCGCGCCATCGCGGCGGCCTTCCAGAGCCGCTGGGTGGTGGGCGGCGCGCGCTCGCGCGACGTGACCTACGAGGGCGAAGCCGATACGGTGTATCTGGGCTGCTGGCCACGCGCCACGTTCGATCGCTTCGGCGGCTTCGACGAGCAGCTGGCGCGCAACCAGGACGACGAGCACAACCTGCGCATCCGGCGCCATGGCGGGCGCATCTGGCAGAGCGGACGCATCCGCTCGGCCTACCAGCCGCGCGATTCACTGGTGGCGCTGTTCGCGCAGCAGCGGCAGTACGGCTACTGGCGCCCGTTCGTCATGCGCAAGCACGGGCAGCCGGGCTCGCCGCGGCAGCTGGTTCCTATGATTTTTGTAGCTGTATTGCTAATGTTCACGCTGGCCTGGCCCTGGTTTCATGCTCCACTGGCGGTTTTAGCGTCCGCCTACGGGCTGTACGTGGCCGCCGCGTCGTGCCAGGCCGCGCGGCAGGCGCGTGCCTGGCGCCTGTTGCCGCGCCTGCCGGCCGTGGTGGCGGCCTACCACGTCGGCTACGGCCTGGGCACCTGGCAGGGGCTGTGGGACCTGGCGCGCGGGCGCCAGGCCAGCGCGGCGCAGACGCGGCTCACGCGGTGACAATTCGTCTGCAGCCGGCCGAGATCAAGCGCCTGCCATGCCCGCTGCGGGCGCAGGCGCTCGACACTCAGGGAGATTCACCATGACCGCAAAGCAGATCAGCAAGCAGCATCGCGCCACGTTCGAGGCCATCCGCCAGACCGATCCGAGCGGCCATGAGTTTTGGTCTGCCCGTGACCTGGCGCCCGTCCTGGAGTACCAGGATTGGCGCAACTTCATGCAAGTGGTGGACAAGGCACGCGTCGCCTGCGCGCAATCGGGCAGACGCCCCGAGGACCATTTCGGTGACGTCACCAAAATGGTCACCATTGGCTCCGGCGCGCGGCGCGAAGTCGATGACGTGCGCCTGTCCCGCTATGCCTGCTACCTGGTCGTGCAGAACGGCGACCCGTCCAAGCCGGTGATCGCCAACGGCCAGACCTACTTCGCCTTGCAGACCCGGCGGCAGGAATTGGCCGACCAGGCGCAGTTCGCGCAATTGTCCGAAGACGAAAAGCGCCTGGCCATCCGCAACGAACTGGCGACCCACAACAAACATCTGGCCGCCGCGGCCAAGGATGCGGGCGTGGAGACGCCGTTGGACTACGCCGTCTTCCAGGACCACGGCTACAAGGGTCTGTACGGCGGCTTGGGCGCCAAGGACATTCATGCGCGCAAGGGTCTGAAGAAGAGCCAGAAGATCCTTGATCACATGGGCAGCACGGAACTGGCTGCCAACCTGTTTCGCGCCACGCAAGCCGAAGAAAAACTGCGCCGCGACGGCGTCCGTGGCAAGGTGCAGGCCAACCGGACGCATCATGAGGTCGGCACAAAAGTGCGCCAGACCATCAAGGACTTGGGCGGCACCATGCCGGAGAATCTGCCGCCGCCGGAGCAGAGCATTCAGCGGCTTGAAGCGGCGAAGCAAAGGTCACTGAAGAAGACAGACGAGTAGGAAACACGGTGCAAGAAATGCCCTTCGTCCCCTTCGCCCGCCCCGACATCGGCGAGGCCGAGATCGACGCCGTGGCGCGCGCCCTGCGCTCTGGTTGGGTCACCACCGGGCCGGAGACGCGCGCTTTCGAGCAGGAGTTCGCCGCCTACCTCGGTAGCGGCGTGCAGGCCGTCGCCGTCAACTCGGCCACCGCAGGCCTGCACCTGGCGCTGGAGGCCATCGGCATCGGCCCCGGCGATGAGGTGATCGCGCCCACGCTCACCTTCACCGCCACGGTGGAGGTGGCGCGCTACCTGGGCGCGGATGCGAAGCTGGTGGACGTCGATCCGGTCACGCTCAACATCGACCCGGCGCGGATCGAGGCTGCCATCACCCCCGCTACGCGCGCCATCCTGCCCGTGCACTACGGTGGCCTGGCGTGCGACATGGCCGCCATTTTCGACATCGCCCGCCGGCACGGCCTGCGGGTGGTGGAAGACGCGGCGCACGCGCTGCCTGCTACCTTTCAAGGCGCAACGGTCGGGCAACTGGCAAGCGCTGCAGCGGTATTCAGCTTCTACGCCAACAAGACCATGACCACGGGCGAGGGCGGCATGGTGGTGACCCAGGACGAGCAGCTCGCCGCGCGCATGCGGGTGATGCGCCTGCACGGCATCAGCCGCGACGCCTTCGACCGCTTCACCAGCAAGACCCCGGCGTGGTACTACGAGATCGTCGCGCCCGGCTTCAAGTACAACCTGACCGACTTGGCCGCGGCGCTGGGTCGCGTGCAGCTGCAGCGCCTGCCGGCCTTCGTGCAGCGGCGCCGGCAACTGGCCGCGCGCTACCTGCACGCGTTGAAAGACCTGCCGCTCATCCTGCCCGCCGACGCGCCGGCCGGCGACACGCACGCCTGGCATTTGTTTGTTTTGCGGCTGTCGGATGACGCCACGGTGACGCGCGACGAGGTGATCCAGGCGCTGTCGGATGCCGGCATCGCCACCAGCGTGCACTACGTGCCGCTGCACCGCCAGCCGTATTGGCGCGACCGCTACGGCCTCACACCGGAGCAGTTCCCGGTGGCCGAAGCCGCCTACCAGCGCATGTTCAGCGTCCCGCTCTTCACGGCCATGAGCGACGGCGAGCAGGCGCGCGTCATCGCGGCGCTGAAGGACATCGTGCGGTGAGCGCATGGGCAGCGTGATGGCGCGCGCCGCCAAGCGCGCGATGGACCTCGGACTCACCCTGGCCGCGCTGCCACTGGTGCTGCCACTCATGGCCGCCATCGCGCTGTGGGTGCGGCTGGATTCGTCCGGCCCGGCGCTGTTCCGTCAGCCGCGCGTGGGGCGGGGCGGGCGGCTGTTTCGCATCCACAAGTTCCGCACCATGCGGGCTCAAGGCGGCGGGCCGCAGGTCACCGCGGCGGGTGACGCGCGCATCACCCGCGCCGGGCGCTGGCTGCGGCGCACCAAGCTGGACGAACTGCCGCAGCTGATCGACGTGCTGGCGGGCGACATGAGCCTGGTCGGCCCGCGCCCCGAGGTGCCGCGCTACATGGCGCTGTACCCCGATGAGGCGCGGCGCCTCATCCTGTCGGTGCGGCCCGGCATCACCGACCGCGCGGCGATCGAGTTCCGCGACGAGGAGCGCTTGCTGGCCGACAGCGGTGACCCCGAGACCACGTACGTCGAGCGCATCATGCCGGTCAAGCAGCGCTACTACCTGGACTACGTGGCCAGCCACAGCATGGCGGGCGATGTGTGCATCCTGTTCGACACGCTGCGTGCGGTGCTGAAATAAGAAATATGAAAAAAAGTGCCTATTGTCGGCGTGGACATTAACTCTGATGCTATGAAAAATATAGTTTCCAGGCTGCGCCGCGCACTCACCAGCAAGAGCTGGCTGCCCGACCTGGCGCTGATCGCGCTGGCCTGGTGGGCGGCGTTCTGGCTGCGCTTCAATCTGGGGCTGCCGTCGCCCTACGTCACCGACGCGCTGGTCACCACGCCCATCGCGCTGGCGTGCATGGCGCTGGGCCTGCTGCTGGCGCGCGTGCCGCGCCAGTCGTGGCGCTACGTCAGCCTGGCCGACTTGCGTCACCTGGCCGGCGGCGTGGCGTTGGGCGCGGTGCTGACCACGGCGGCGGTGATGGGGTTGCGCGTGGAGGGCTTTCCGCGCTCGGTGTTCCCCATCAGCGCCTTGCTCACCCTGGTGCTGCTGGCCGGCGCGCGCGCGGCCTGGCGCACGCTGGTCGAGCGCGCGCGCGCCCACGGCCAGCCTGGCCAGGCGCAGCAGCCGCTGCTGGTCGTCGGCACGCTGGAGGAGGCCGACCAGGCGCTGCGCATGCTCAAGGGCGTGGCCGGCTGGCACGTGGCCGGCGTGGTGTCGCCCGACGCGCAGGACGCCGGCCGCACGCTGCACGGCGTGCGCGTGCTGGGCGACGTGCAGTCGCTGGCCGATATCGCCGCCGCGCAGCGCGCCGGCACCGTGCTGCTGGCCAGCCCGCCCGGCGCGCCGCTGCGGCGCGAGGTGCTGATGCGCTGGTCCGGCTCGGGCCTGTCCCTGCTCACCTGGCCCAGCGCCGACGAGCTGCTGGGCCCCGGCGCCGTGCCCAACCCGCGCAAGGTGCAGCTGGAGGACCTGCTGGGCCGCACGCCCGTCGAGCTGGACGCACAGGGGCTGGCTGGCCTGTTCAGCGGCCAGACGGTGCTGGTGACGGGCGCCGGCGGCTCCATCGGCGCCGAGCTGTGCCGCCAGGCGGCGCGCCTGGGCACGGCGCGGCTGGTGTGCGTGGACCAGTCCGAGGTCGCCATCTACCAGCTGGAGCAGGAACTGCGCCGCAGCCATCCGGCGATGGAAGGCTGCTACTACACCGCCAGCGTGCGCGAGCCCGACCGCCTGGCCGCCATCGCCCGCGCGCACCGCCCCGGCGTGGTGCTGCACGCCGCCGCCTACAAGCACGTGCCGCTGATGGAGACGCGCAACGAGATCGAGGCCCTGCGCACCAACGTGCTGGGCACGCTGAACGCGGCGCGCGTGGCGGGCGAGGTGGGCGCGGCGCGCTTCGTGCTGGTGTCCACCGACAAGGCCGTCAACCCCACCAGCGTGATGGGCGCCAGCAAGCGCCTGGCCGAGCAGGTGGTGCAGGCGGTGGCGGCACGGTACGCGGCCACCCGCTTCGTGTCGGTGCGCTTCGGCAACGTGCTGGGCTCCAGCGGCTCGGTGGTGCCGCTGTTTTCGGCCCAGATCGCGCGCGGCGGCCCGGTGACGGTGACGCACCCGGACATCGTGCGCTACTTCATGACCATCCCCGAGGCCGCGCAACTGGTGCTGCAGGCGGGGCTGATGGGCCAGTCGGGGCAGATCTTCGTGCTCGACATGGGCGAGCCGGTGAAGATCGTCGACCTGGCGCGCATGCTGATCCGCCTGTCCGGTCGCGGCGAGGCCGAGGTGCCCATCGCCTTCACCGGCCTGCGCCCCGGCGAGAAGCTGTACGAGGAACTGCTGGCCGACGACGAGACCACCGAGCCCACGCCGCACCCCAAGCTGCGCGTGGCCAAGGTGGCGCCGGTGGCGGCTGACGCGGCGCAGGGTATCGAGGCCTGGATCGCCCAGGCCGGGGCGGAGCCGGCCGCGCCCGCGCTGCGCGAGTGGCTGCGGGGGCGCGTGCCGGAATACCGGGCGGAGCCAGTGCGGTTTTGAATGAAATAAGCCATGAGTCGGCGCCGGTATTACACGGATAGCTATTGAAATAGTAGCGTCCGGCGTGTACGAACGCCCGTCAGCGCTGGTTGCCCAGCATCGACGCCTTGAACGACAGCACGTGCGTCCTGGCCGCATCGGCCGCGGCGTCGGCGTCGCGGCCGCGCAGCGCGGCGACGATGGCGCGGTGCTCGTCGATGACCTCCTGCAAGTGCCTCTCCGACGCGAGCGAAATGGCCCAGAAGCGCTGCGAGCGCGCGTGCAGGACGTTCAGGATGTCCTGCAGTATCGGGTTGCGTGCCACGAGCGCGATCTTTTCGTGAAAGCGCCGGTCCAGGTTCATGACCGACACCGCATCGCGCTGCCGCGCCGCATCCTCGAACTGGTCGGCGATGACCTGCAGCTCGGCGAGGTCGGCATCGGTGATGGCGCCAGCGGCCAGGCGCAGGCACAGCATTTCGTTGACCAGCCGCACGTCGATGAGGTCGAGCGCGTCGTTGATGGACAGCGGTGACGCCATCGCGCCCTTGCGCGGAATGATCTGCACCAGGCCCTCGGCGGACAGCCGGTGCAGCGCCTGGTTGACCGGCGTGCGCCCCACGCCGAAACGCTCCATCACCTGCGCGGCGTTGAAGTACTCGCCGGGCTTGTAGGCCAGGGTGACCAATGCCTCCTTGAGGCGCAGATAGGCCGTCTCGTTGAGGGAGAGGTCGGGCTCGGGCGGCCGGGCAGGGGCGTGGCGGGTGGTGGCTGTTTTCATGGGCTCTCGGGGCTCAAGGACCAGATCCGATGTTAGCCGTGAAACGGCACTTGAAGTTCTAGTGAAGACATAGTAATATTGCTGTGAAATTTCACTATTACTTCAAAGGATGCTCATGAAACTGTCTTTCGAACTCGCGGATGGGGGCTCCCCGCGCACGCTGGACTTCGAGGCCCGGCGCCTCGTGATCGCCGGCTGGACCGGGCGCGACGCCGCCGCCATCGCGCACCACATCGAGGAGCTGGCCGCGCTCGGCGTTCCCGCGCCCAGCGCGGTGCCGCTGTTCTACCGGGTGGCCATCAACCAGTTGAGCCAGGGCGACGTGGTGCAGGTGGTGGGCGAGGACACCTCGGGCGAGGTCGAGCCCCTGCTGTTCCTGCACGGCGGCGAGTGGTACGTCTCGATCGGCTCGGACCACACCGACCGCGCCCTGGAGGCGCACAGCGTGGCGCTGTCCAAGCAGATATGCGCCAAGCCCGTGGCGCGCAGCGCCTGGCGCCTGGCCGACGTGCAGGACCGCTGGGACGCGCTGGTGCTGCGCTCCTGGATCGAGGAGGGCGGCGAATGGCGCCTGTACCAGGAGGGCACGCTGGCGGCGCTGCGCCCGCCGGCCGATCTGCTGGCGCGCTGCGCGGCGGCGGGCGGCGAGCCGGCCGAGGGCTTTGCCATGACCTGCGGAACCGTCGGCGCCATCGGCGGCATCCGCCCCAGCGCGCGCTTTCGCATGGAACTGGCCGACGAGCACACCGGGCGCCGCATCGCGCACGAGTACCGCACCGCCGTGCTGCCTGTCGTTGCCTGAGGCGAGGGTGACGCGCATGAGCACATCCTCCACGAACGCCGCCACCCTCGCCACCCTTGCCACGGTGGGCGCCGACCTGGCGGCGGGCCGCGCCACCTCCGCCGCGCTGACCGCCGAGGCCTTGCGGCGCATCGCCGACCCGGCCGGCGAGGGCGCGCGCACCTTCACCCGCGTGCTGGCGGAGCGGGCCCAGCGCCTGGCGCACGCCTCCGACGGCCTGCGCGCGGCCGGCCTGGCGCGCTCGCCCATCGAGGGCCTGCCGGTGTCGGTGAAAGACCTGTTCGACGTGGCCGGCGAGGCCACCACGGCCGGCTCCACCGTGCTGCGCGATGCGCCGCCCGCCACGCAGGACGCGGGCGCCGTACAGCGCCTGCTGGCGGCGGGCGCGGTGCTGGTCGGCAAGACCAACATGACCGAGTTCGCGTACTCCGGCCTCGGCCTCAACCCGCACTACGGCACGCCGGCCAACCCGTGGCGCCGGGACGAGCGGCGCATCCCCGGCGGATCGTCTTCAGGCGCGGCCGTGGCCGTGGCCGACGGCATGTGCCTGGCCAGCGTGGGCAGCGACACGGGCGGCTCGGCGCGCATCCCGGCCGCGCTGTGCGGCATCACCGGCTTCAAGCCCACCGCGCGCCGCATGCCCGGCGGCGGGATGGTGCCGCTGTCGCCCACCCTCGACGCCGTGGGCGTGATGGCGGCCGACGTGGCCGGCTGCGCGGCGATGGATGCCGTGCTGTCAGGCGCAACCGAGGTGCACGACACCGCACGGCCGTGGCACCTGCGGCAGGCGCGCTTCGCCGTGCCCGCCACGCTGGTGCACGACGGCATGGACGCGCCGGTCGCCGCCGCCTTCGGCCGCGCACTGCAGCGGCTTTCCGCCGCCGGCGCGCAACTGGTGGAGCTGGATGTGCCCGAGTTCGGCGAACTGGCGGCGATCAACGCGGCCGGCGGCTTCAGCGCGGCCGAGTCGTGGGCCTGGCACGCCGGGCTGGTCGAGCGCAGCGCCAGTGGCTACGACCCGCGCGTGCTGAGCCGCATCCTGCGCGGGCGCGACTTCACGGCGCGCGACTACCTGGCGCTGCAGGCGCAGCGCGCCGACTGGCAGCGCCGCGTGGCGGCGCGCCTGGGCGAATTCGACGGCTGGCTCATGCCCACCGTGCCGCTGGTGGCGCCGCGCATCGACGCGCTGGAAGGGGATGAGTCGCTGTACTTCTCGGTCAACGCCGCCATGCTGCGCAACCCCTCCATCGGCAACTTCATGGACGGCTGCGCCATCTCGCTGCCCTGCCATGCGCCCGGCGAGGCGCCCGTGGGCCTGAGCCTGGCGGGCCTGCCGATGCGCGACGCCGCCGTGCTGGGCTGGGCCGCTGGCATCGAACGTGCATTGAGTGCCGAACTCTCCTGACTCTCCCCTCCCACCATCAACCCGAGGTTTCCCATGAACAAGCTCTTTCGCTCCTTGCTCCCGCTGGCCGTCGCCGGCCTGGGCTGCGTCTGCACCATGGCCGGTGCGCAGGACGCCTATCCCTCCAAGCCGATCCGCATGGTCGTGCCCTTCCCGCCGGGCGGCAGCATCGACATGACCGCGCGCCTGGTGGGCCAGAAGCTCTCGACCAGCCTGGGCCAGCCCGTGCTGGTGGACAACCGCCCCGGCGCGAGCGGCAACATCGGCATGGACTTCGTCGCCAAGGCGCCCAAGGACGGCTACACGCTGCTGATGGTGCACACCGGGCTGGCCTCCAACGCCCACATGTTCGCCAAGCTGGCCTTCGACCCGCTCAAGGACCTGGCGCCGGTGATCCGCGTGGCCGACCAGCCCAACGTGCTCATCATGAACCCCAAGTGGTCGTTCAAGAACGTGGCCGAACTGGTGGCCTACGCCAAGGCCAATCCCGGCAAGCTGAGCGTCGGCACCTCGGGCGTCGGCGGCCCTCAGGACGTGGCGGCGCGCCGCTTCATGAGCATGACCGGCACCGACCTGCTCAATGTGGCCTACAAAGGCGGCGCGCCGGCATTGTCCGATCTGGTCGGCGGGCAGATCGACATGATGTTCGAGACCTCTCCCACGGCCACGCCCTATGCCAAGAGCGGCAAGCTGCGGGCGCTGGCGGTGACCGGCGACAAGCGCATCCCCGCGCTGCCCGACGTGCCCACCGTGGCCGAATCGGGCGTGCCGGGCTACCGCTTCATGGGTTGGATCGGCCTGGTGGCCCCGGCGGGAACGCCGGCGCCCATCATCGCCAAGCTCAACGAACAGGTGCAGGCGCTGCTCAAGAGCCCCGACACGCAGAAACAGCTCACGGAACTCAGCCTCGAAGTGGTGGGCGGCTCGGCGGCCGACTTCGTCAGCTTCGCGCGCAAGGAGTCGGGCGACTATGCGAAGTTCGTCAAGGACTTCAACATCACGCCGCAGTGAACCTGGAGATTCAAGGAAAAATGGCCTTCAGCCCGCGCCAGACAATCGCCAATAGCTATTAAAAAAGTAGCTTTCAGGCATCGCCCGCGTCGATGCCGGTCTTGGCCAGCAGATCGGCCACCAGCTCCAGCCGCAGCAGCGGGTTGTCCAGGCTCATCAGGCGCTGCTTCAGCGGCCCGAGGAGGGGCAGCAGCTCGCACCAGCGGTTGGCGACCCAGCCGCAGTCGTCGTACTGCGTGTCGGCCTCGGACGGAATGGGGGCCGTGGGCGAGCGGCGGTGCAGGTTCTCGTGCACCTGCCGCAGCGCCTGCGCGATGTGGCGCAGGTCTTGGGGCACGGCGACCGCGGCGTCGCGCGCCAGCAGCGTGATGTCGGCCACCCACAGGCCGTTCTTCAGCCGGCTGGCATGGTCGATGCGAAAGCGCTGCTCACCCTGGCACTGCATCAGCAGCAGGCCTGGCTGGGGCTGCTCGAGCTGCGTGACGTGGGCCAGTGTGCCCACGGGCTCCAACTGTTCCTCCGGGGCGCTGGCCACGCGCACTTCACTACCCTGCGCCAGTGCCACCACGCCGAAGGGTGCGCCCGCACGGTGGCACTTGCCCACCATGTCCAGGTAGCGCACCTCGAACACGCGCAGCGGCAGCACGCCCCCCGGGAACAGCACCGTGCCCAGCGGGAACAGCGGCAGGGAGCTGAGGGTGAGCGGGGCCATGGCGTGGCTATCATCGCACGCATGTCCACTCTCGGCGGACGTCGCCCGGGCGCACCGCGCGAGCGCCGCCCACTCGCCTCATGCTGTACCAGATCCTGACCTTCCTGCTGGAAGTGGCCGTCACCCTGATCGGGGGCGCCTGCCTGCTGCGCCTGTACATGCGCTGGCGCCGCATGTCCTTCGGCCACCCGGTGGGGCGCTTCGTGCAGGCCCTGTCGGACTGGCTGGTGCTGCCGCTGCAGCGCCTGCTGCCGCCGCGCGACAAGCTGGACGCGGCGAGCCTGCTGGGGGCCTGGCTGCTCAAGCTGCTGCAGTACATCCTGCTGATGGTGCTGATCGGCGCCCAGCGCTGGACCGTGCTGCCGTTGCTGGCCTTGCTGGGCGTGGCCAAGCTGGCGGTGTCGGTGGCCACGGCGGTCATCATCATCGCGGCGGTGCTGTCGTGGACGGGCAACCGCACGCTGGTGGCCGACGTGTTCGACCGCCTGTGCGAGCCTCTGCTGGCGCCGCTGCGCCGCGCGGTGCCGCTGGTCGGCGGGGTGGACCTGTCGCCGCTGCTGGCGGTGGTGGCGCTGCAGGTGCTGAGCATCGTGCTCGGCTCGCTGCAGGCCGGCCTGCTGGGCAGCGCGGTGGTGATCGGCGCCGGCTGACCGGGGGCGCCGCCGTCCGCCCTATTCGACGGCGTCGGCCGGCTGGCGCTGCAGCATGGCCAGCACGCCGGCGACCTTGGCGCGCAGCTCGCGCCGGTCGCAGATGAAGTCCACCGCGCCCTTGTCCTGCAGGAACTCGGCGCGCTGGAAGCCCTCGGGCAGTTTCACGCGCACGGTGCTCTCGATCACGCGCGGGCCGGCAAAGCCGATCAGCGCCTTGGGCTCGGCGATCACCACGTCGCCCACGAAAGCGAAGCCAGCCGACACGCCGCCCATGGTGGGATCGGTCAGCACGCTGACGTAGGGCAGCCCCTTCTTGGCCAGACGGGTGAGGGCGGCGTTGGTCTTGGCCATCTGCATCAGCGACAGCAGGCCCTCCTGCATGCGCGCGCCGCCGGTGGCGGTGAAGCAGATGAAGGGCACCTTCTGCTCGATGGCGGTTTCCACGCCGCGCACGAAGCGCTCGCCGACGACCGAGCCCATGGAGCCACCCATGAAGTCGAACTCGAACGCCGCCACCACCACGCTGATCGAGTGCACGGCGCCGCCCATGACCACCAGCGCGTCGGTCTCGCCGGTGTCTTCCAGGGCTTCCTTCAGGCGCTCGGGGTACTTGCGGCTGTCCTTGAACTTGAGCGCATCCACCGGCAGCACTTCCTGCCCGATCTCGTAGCGGCCCTCGTGGTCGAGGAACACGTTGAGCCGGTCGCGCGCGCCCATGCGGTGGTGGTGGCTGCAGTGCGGGCAGACGCATTGGTTCTGCTCCAGGTCGGTCTTGTACAGCACCGTGTCGCACTCGGGGCACTTGATCCACAGGCCCTCGGGCATCTGGCGGCGCTCGCTGGCCTCGGATTTCTGGATCTTGGGCGGCAGCAGTTTTTCAAGCCAGCTCATGCATTTGCTCCTTGGGTGATAGCGGGAATCAGGCGTCCAGCGCCGCGCGGATGGGACGCAGGAAGTCCATGGCGGCGGCCACGACCTTCTCGTGCGGCTGGTCCTCGATGAGCTGGATCAGGCGGCTGCCGATGACCACGGCGTCGGCCACCTTGCCGATGGCGCGCGCCGTCTCGGCGTCGCGGATGCCGAAGCCGACGCCGACGGGGACGTGCACGTGCCGGCGGATGCGCGGCAGCATGGCCTCGACCGCGGCGGTGTCGAGCGCGCCCGAGCCGGTCACGCCCTTGAGAGAGACGTAGTAAACGTAGCCGCTGGCGACCTGGGCCACCTGCTGCATGCGCTCGTCGGTGCTGGTGGGCGCCAGCAGGAAGATCAGGTCCATGCCGTTGGTGCGCAGCTTTTCCGCGAACTCGCGGCATTCCTCGGGCGGGTAGTCCACGATCAGCACGCCATCGACGCCGGCGGCGGCGGCGTCGCGCACGAAGGCGTCCGGCCCGTGCTGCTGGTCGTAGCGCTCGACGGGGTTGGCGTAGCCCATCAGGACGACCGGGGTCCTGTCGTCCTGATGGCGGAAGGCGCGCACCATCGCCAGCACCTGCGCCAGGCCAATGCCCAGCGCCAGCGCGCGGTCGCCCGCCTTCTGGATCACGGGGCCGTCGGCGCTGGGGTCGGAGAAGGGGACGCCCAGCTCGATGATGTCGGCGCCCGCCGCCGCCATGCCGTGCATCAGCGCGGGCGTGATGTCGGCATAGGGGAAGCCGGCGGTGACGTAGGGAATCAGCGCCTTGCGGCCCTGGCCTTTGAGGGCGTCGAGGGTGGCGGCGATGCGGCTCATGCCTGGCTCCCCGGCGCCTTGGCGCCCTTGACCACGTGGCCCTGCATCGAAGGCCGGTCGAAGACTTGAGCCCCATCCAGGTCGGCCACGGTGCCGATGTCCTTGTCGCCCCGGCCCGACAGGCAGACCAGGATGGACTGGTCGGGCCGCATGGTGGGCGCCAGCTTCATCGCATAGGCCATGGCGTGGCTGGATTCGAGCGCGGGGATGATGCCTTCGGTGCGGCACAAGTGGTGAAAGGCGGCCAGCGCCTCGGCGTCGGTGGCGCCCACGTACTCGGCGCGGCCGGTGTCCTTGAGCCACGCGTGCTCGGGGCCGACGCCGGGGTAGTCCAGGCCGGCGGAGATGCTGTGCGTCTCGGTGATCTGGCCGTTGCCGTCCTGCAGCACGTAGGTGCGGTTGCCGTGCAGCACGCCGCTGCTGCCGCGCTGCAGGCTGGCGGAGTGCTTGCCGCTGTCCAGGCCCTGGCCGGCGGCTTCGACGCCGATCAGGCGGGTCTTCTCGTGCGGGATGTAGGGGTAGAAGATGCCCATGGCGTTGCTGCCACCGCCCACGCAGGCGACCACCGCATCGGGTTGCGTGGCGGCGATGCCCTGCGAGGCCAGCATCTCGGGCATCTGCGTCAGGCACTCGTTGCCGATCACGCTCTGGAAGTCGCGCACCATCATCGGATAGGGGTGCGGGCCGGCGACGGTGCCAATGATGTAGAAGGTGTTGTCCACGTTGGCGACCCAGTCGCGCATGGCTTCGTTCAGCGCGTCCTTCAGCGTCTTGCTGCCCGATTCGACCGGCACCACGCTGGCGCCCAGCAGCTTCATGCGGTAGACGTTGGGGCTCTGGCGCTTGACGTCCTCGCTGCCCATGTACACCACGCACTCCAGCCCGTAGCGGGCGCAGATGGTGGCGCTGGCCACGCCGTGCTGGCCGGCGCCGGTCTCGGCGATGATGCGCGGCTTGCCCATGCGCCGGGCCAGCATGGCCTGGCCGATGACGTTGTTGATCTTGTGCGCGCCGGTGTGGTTGAGGTCCTCGCGCTTGAGGTAGATCTGCGCGCCTTTCAGCTCGCGGCTGGTGCGCGCGGCGTGGTAGACGGGCGAGGGGCGGCCCACGTAGTGCGCCAGCTCGTAGCGGAATTCGGCCAGGAATTCCGGGTCGTGCTGGTACCTGGCGTAGGCGTCGTTCAGTTCATTGATGGCATAGGTCAGCGTCTCGCTGACGAAGCTGCCGCCGTAGCGGCCAAAGTGCCCGCTGGCGTCGGGCTGGTGGTAGTCGGTCATGGTGAAAGCAATCCTGCAAAGGCGTCGTCGGCCGCGCGCACGGCGGCCACGAAGCGGGTGATCTTGTCGGCGTCCTTGATGCCCTTCAGCGGCTGGCCGCCCGGGCCTTCGGCTTCGACGCCGGAGGAAACGTCAACGGCCAGCGAAAGGCCGCGTCCGCGCAAGGCGCGCAGCCCATCGCCCACGTTTGCAGGTGTGAGCCCACCAGACAAGACGAGGTGAGCGGGAACGTTTGGAGGCAGGCGTGACCAATCGAATGTCTTTCCGCCGCCGCCGTAGCCATCGACCTGCGTGTCGAGCAGGAGGGCCTGGGCGGCGCTGTGTTCAGCGGCAAATTCTAGCAAGTCGAAGCCGGCATCCGGCCCCGGCGGGATGCGCGCCGCGCGCCAGAAAGGGCGCTCCAGGCGCCGGGCGGCGGCGGCGCAGTCGGCGGCCGATTCATCACCATGAAATTGCAGGATGGCCGGCGCCACGCTTGCGGTGGCCGCTTCTATTTCAGTAGCATCGGCATTGGCGAACACCAGCACGGGCGTGACCAGGGGCGGCAAGCGCCGGGCCAGTTCGCCCGCGCGCGCGGGCGTCACGTAGCGGGCGCTCTTGGGGTAGAGGATGAAGCCGATGGCATCCACGCCGGCGGCGACGGCGGCGTCCACGTCCTGCTCGCGGGTGAGGCCACAGATCTTGATGCGGGTGCGGGTCTGGGCAGGGGCGTTCATGAGTGGTAGGGGATCAGGGCAGCCCATCATAGGCGGCCGTGCGCTCGGGCAGGCCCCAGTGGGCGTCGTACACGGGGCCCAGGAAGTAGAGCCCATCGGGCGAGAAGGTGGGGGCCGCCGCGTCGCGGTCGCGCGCGGCCAGCACCTCGCGCATCCAGTCTGGCGGCTGCAGGCCTTGACCGACCAGGACCAGGCAGCCCATGATGTTGCGGATCATGTGGTGCAGGAAGGCGCTGGCCTCGAAGTCGAAGCGCCAGTACGCGCCGCGGCGCCGGATGCCGATGGGCGCCAGCCGCTTGACGGGCGACAGCGCTTGGCAGGCGCTGGCCCGGAACGAGCTGAAGTCGTGCTCGCCAGCGAGGTGCGCGGCCGCCTGCCGCAGGGCACCCTCGTCGAGCGGCCGGAAGGTCCAGCCGACGCGGCCCGCTTCCACACTGGGGCGCACGGGCGATTCGAGCAAGACGTAGGCATAGCGGCGGGCGAGGGCGCTGGCCCGCGCGTGGAACCCGGGCGGCACCTCGCGCGCCCATTGCACCGCGATGTCAGGCGGCAGGAAGCGGTTGGTGCCGCGCACCCACGAGAAGGGCTCGCGCTGCAGCCCAGTGTCGAAATGCACCACCTGCATCAGCCCGTGCACGCCGGCGTCGGTGCGGCCGGCGCACAGCGTGGACACAGGCGCGGTGGTGAACTGCCGCAGCGCCTTTTCCAGCCGGTCCTGGACGGTCTGGCCCGAGGGCTGGCTCTGCCAGCCCTGGTAGGCCGATCCCTGGTAGCTGAGGCCGAGGGCGATTCTCACGATGGCGGGTATTGTGCCGCCGATGCGATCAGGCCGCCTGTCGACATCCGGCGCCGCTACGGATCAAAGTTCAGCCAGGAAGCGCTCGGCGCGCGCCTTGAGCGCACCGGATGCCTCGGCGATCACTTCCTTGACCAGGGTAGATGCGCCCTCGGTGTCGCCGATGGCACGGAGATCTTTGGCCAGCGACAGCTTGGTGGCCAGCGGGTCGCTGTTCGCGTCGTCGGGCAGCTCGGTTTCGAGGTCGCCGCCGGAAGGTAAATCCAGATCCAGCGATAGCGCGTCCATGTCGAACTCGATCATGTTCCAGTCGCTGGCGGGCGTTGGCGTGGCGCTTAGTTCAGAGGGCGGCGCGAAGTCCAGATCCAGGTCGAGGTCGGGTGCCGGCGGCTTGACGGGAGCGGAGGTGTCTGCCGTCCTGGCCGCCACGGCCGCCGCCAGCGCCGCGCCGAGGGGCTGGGATGGACCGGGTGCGGCGGGGGTGGCGCGCAGCGGCGCGTTGTCGAGGTCGAGGTCCGGCAGTTCATGGCTGCGGGCGCGGAGCTTTTCCGCCAGTTGCGCGGTCTCCGACTCGGTATCGGCGCCGAAGGTGGGTTGTGCCCCTGAGGTCGGTGCGGCTTTGGGGACGGGCATGCGGCCCCGCTTGTAGAGGGGGTTATCGGGCTCGAGTTCACTGCCCAGGCTGGCAATGGCCTGCCAGTCGGGGCCGTTGCCCTGGGTCACGCCATGGGCCTCGGTCGCGATCGCCTCCAGCGCGCGCGCGTCGCGGCGCTTGGCGTAGATTTCGGTCAGCTTGCGGTGGATGGAGGTGCGGCCCGGATGGACGCGCAAAGCTTCCTTGAGGATTTCCTCGGCCTGCATGTCGCGGCCGTAGGCGAGGTAGACGTCCGCCTCGGCCACGGGATCCACGTCGCCGGCGGTGTCAAGCTGGCTGGGGGAGTACGTCATGGACGAGGAACCGCCCACCGTGCCCCCGCCGTCCTTGGTGTTCACGCGCTGACCACCACTGGCGTCGAAGAACGAATCGGGCCGCAGCTGGCTTTCGAGGAAGCTGCTGTCCAGCGGCGCGGCTTCCTTCTTCTTTTGGCGCGAGCGATAGACACCGTAGCCGGCCAGCAGTGCCAGCAGGCCCACGCCGGCGACGGGCACCAGCGGGTTTTCCATCAGGCTGTCGAGGAACGACGACTCGGCCATGGGGGCCGGCGCTGGCGCGGCCACTTGCGGCCGCCCGGGAACCGAGGCCACTGGGGCCGCGGCCTCGGCGGCGGAATCGGCCGCCGCGGGCGCGGAGGCGGCCATCAGACCAGGCGCCGCGTCCGACGCAGCCTCCGACGCCGTGCTCGCGACTTCGGGCGTGGGCCCTGCTGCCTCGGAGGCGGCCGGCGCGGGGACGGTCGGGGTCGTCGTCACCGCGGCGACCGACGCGTTGATCGATGGTCCGGCACCGGAGGCGGTGGCCGCGGCCGGCGCCGACTGCAGGCGCGAGAGTTCGCTGATGTTCTTGTTCAGCTCCGCCACCCGCTCAGCCTGTTCCTGGGCCTGGCGGCTCCGCGCCAGCGTGGACTCGGTGTCGCTGGGGGCGCTGCCGTCCCTGGAGAGGGTCAGGCGATCCTGGCTGGGCGTCGGGGCGCGACCGTCCTGAACCTGGGGCTGCACGCTGCCCGATGCGCTGCGGCCCGCCGAGGCCACCTCGGCGGCGCGCACCCTCTGGGCGAGGCCGCCGCGGTAAGCCTGGAAGTCGCGGCTCTGGGCGAGCACGGCGCGGTGGGCCGCCGGCGGGGAGACGGCCTGGGCTTCCTCGGCTGTCGGCACCTGGAGGACGGCTCCTGCCTTCAGCAAGTTGACGTTGCCCCGGATGAAAGCGTTCGGGTTGGCACGCAGCATGGCCACCAGCATCTGATCCAGCGACACGCCCTCCACGGCGTAGGCCGATGCCAGACGCGAGGCCGTATCCCCGCGCTGCACGGTGACCTGTTCGCTGCCGCCACCGGCCGGCGCAAGCGCAGGCGTGGAGGCGGGCGCGGCGCGGCGTTGAGCGGGGGGCGCCGGCAATGGGGTGGCCACGGATGGCGATACCTGGGACTGCGTGACGGTGACCGGCCGCGGCGCGCCGCGGCCGGGGGGATCCACCAGCATGGTGTAGTCGCGCACGATGCGGCCGTTGGCCCAGTTGGCCTCGATCACCACACCGACGAAAGGCTCGTTGACCGGGCGGTTGCCGACCAGGCGCAGATAGGCTTCTCCGTTGGCGCGGCGGTGCAGGGTGACGCGGGCGCCCGCGAGCGCCGGACTGTAGTCGACGCCCGCGGCGCGGAACGCCTGCTGCGATCCCAGGCTGGCCTGGAAGGAGGTGGCTTCCTCGGACGAGATCTGCGGCACCTCGATCTCGGCGCGCAGCGGTTCCCCCAACGCAGAGCGTACGGTGATGGCACCCAGGGCCAGTGCCTGCGCGTCCAGACTGACACCCATCATCGCCAGCGCGGCGGCCGATGCCAGCGCGGCCTGCTTCCATGATGGGCGGGGAACACCCCCAGGTTGAATGGATCCCTGCGGGATCAGGGCGGTCTTGTTCTGCATAGGTGACGATGGCAGATGGAACCCTGCCAGTACGAGCTTGACGATCAACATTACCATCAACGAATTGGACTGACAAGCTGAGACATCTGTTGGCGCGTGTTATGGAATTCATAGCGTCCGCGTTAGATTTGACCAGAGGCAAGCGGTATCCCACGGATGTGTCTTCAGTTTGCTGAGTTGGAGCTCCCGTGCTGGCGCGCCCGGCTGTCCAGACCCTGTCGGCAAACAACCGATTGGTCCATCACACCCAGATATTGCATGACCAGGGTCGTGTCGAGCCGTGCTCCATGGCCGGGGGATGGCGTCTCGCGGGCGCTCCGGCGGACAAAAAATCTGCCGCCGGCCAACCTTCGCGCAGCCCCAGGCTTGCTAGCCTTGACGCATGCAGATCTCCGAACTGTCGCGCCGGACAGACGTGTCCACGCATGCCATTCGCCACTACGAAAGCCTGGGGCTGATCGCCGCCCGGCGCACGCCTTCCGGCTACCGCGAATTCGACGATGCGGTGATTCGCGAGTTGCGCTTCATCGTCATGTCGCGGCAATGCGGCTTCTCCCTGAAGCAGGTGGCCGAGGTGCTACCGGCGTACCGCCGGCGCGTGCTGACGGCGGCGCAGATGATCGCGATGCTGGAGCACCGCATCGCCGAGATCGATGCCGAGGTCGCCAAGCGGCGGGCCCTGCGCAAGCACTTGGTTGAACACATCGCCTGGTTTCAAGAGCGGCAGGAGCGCGCCAGTTCGAAGCCCCGATTCCCGCGTGCGCCCTCGCACGGTTCCACAACCCGAAATGCCGGCCAGGCCGGCGGAAAGAAGACGTGATGACGCCACAGAACCCCCGTTTCGCGCACGACGTGGAGGCCCTGGTGCTGTCCATGCCGGCGGCCCGCACGCTGGGTTTGCGATTCGACCGGATCGCGCTCGGCGAGGTGGACCTGACGCTGCCCTACCAGGACGGCATGAGCTTTCGTCCCGGCCAGTTGCAGGCCACGCCGATCTTTGCGGCGGCGGATTTCGCCGCGGTGTCGGCGGCCGGCACGCTCCTGCCTGCGGGCTGGGCCAACGCCACCATCGATTGCACGCTCAAGATCGTCGGGCCGGCCAACGGCACGTCGCTGGTGGCGCGGGGGCGCGTGATCCGCGCCGCCCGGTTGCTGACGGTGGCGGAGGCCCGCGTCCATGCCTGCCGGGACGGCGAGGAGGTGCTCTGCGCCACTTTGCTGGCGACGGCGCGCAATCTTCCCCCCGCCCACTGAAGAGGAGGCCGAAGCCGAGATGCCACCTCTTGACGACCCGGGCCCGTGCCCGCCGGGCTTCAAGCCGCTCTTTCGCACCAGCCCGTTTCTGGACGCAAGCGGGCCGTTCTTCTACAAGCCGGAAGAATCCGGATTCATCGTCGGGCTGCGGGTGCTGGACAAGCACACGAACGCCTCGGGCACGGTGCATGGCGGCCTCGTGGCGACCCTGGCCGACGTGTCGATGGGCTATGTCGCCGCGGCCTCGAAGACGCCGGCGCTGCGCATGATCACCGCCAGTCTGGGCATCGACTTCGTCGGCACGGCTCAGGTAGGCGAGTGGGTCGAGTCGCATGTCGATGTCGTCAAGGCGGGCAGCCGCCTGGCCTTCGCGAATGCGCGGATCGCCGTCGATGGGGCCTGCGTGGCCAGCGCCAGGGCCGTTTTCCTCGTGCCGTGACGTCTCGGTGAAAGCCGGGCAAGAAGAGGAGCGATGAATGTGCTGTGCGCGCGCCATGCACAGGCGCAGTGCATGGCGCCATGGCATGCATCTTGCAAATTGGTGGGGTCATCAAAAGGATTCCCATGAAGCTGAACACCCATTTCTCTCGCCTGACCCTGGCGGCATTGCCACTGGCGCTGGCCGCCTGCGCAACGTCCACGTCGACCACGCCGCAATCTCCCCCGTCTTTCCAGATGCTGCGGCAGCTGCACGCCGAACCCACGCGGCTGGCCACCGGCTCCTACTCAGGCAGCTTCTACGTGCCCTCGACGCTGCAAACCATCTCCTGGGGCTATCTGCCCAACCGCACCGCCAAACCGGTGCTGACGATTCCCTCGGGCGCCACCGTGGTCTTCGACACGGTGTCGCACGAAGGCCTGCTGGAGGACCAGGGCCGCGACGCGGCTGCCTACTTCGGCACCAAGGGCGTGCCGCGTGCGCAGGTGCTCGACGAGGCGCAGGCGATCACGGCGTCCAAGCTGGCGCATGACTTCGACAAGGACGGCCCGCACATCGTCACCGGCCCCATCGCCATCGAAGGCGCCATGCCCGGCGACGTGCTGAAGGTGGAGATCCTGAAGGTGGAGCCGCGCGTGCCCTATGGCGTGATCTCCAACCGCCATGGCAAGGGCGCGCTGGTGGGCGAGTTCCCGCGCAAGCCGGCGCAGGCCAACCCCAGCGCCGCCCATCCCGAACGCTACGGCAACGTCTCCGTCTTCACGCCCATCGAGCCCGGCAAGAACGGCTACGAAGGCATCATCGCCACGCCGGGCGGCAAGAAGATCCGTTTTCCGCTGAACCCCTTCATGGGCATCATGGGCGTCGCGGCCAACACCGATCAGCCCGTGCATTCGGTGCCGCCAGCCGCGCATGGCGGCAATGTGGACGTGAACGACCTGGGCGCGGGCACCACGGCCTATTACCCGGTGCAGGTGCCGGGCGCGCTGTTCTATACGGGCGACAGCCACTTCGTGCAGGGCGATGGCGAGGTCGCGCTGACGGCGCTGGAGGGATCGGCTCGCGCGACGTTCCGCCTCAGCCTGCTCAAATCCGGCCGCGACGGCGTGCCCGGCAAGAAGCTGACGCAACCCATGGGCGAAACCGATGCCCACTGGATCACGCTGGGCCTGGACCCCGACCTGGACGAGGCCATGAAGAAGGCCACGCGCGAAGCCATTCGCTTCCTGGTGGCCGAATACGGCATCTCCGAGGAACTGGCCTACGCCTACCTGAGCGCGGCCACCGATTTCGAGGTGTCGCAGGTGGTGGACCGCACCAAGGGCATCCACTCCAAGATCCGCAAGTCGGACTTCGGTGAATTCACGAAGCCCTGAACTGCATTCGGCTATTGGCGCTTTTCCACGCTCAATTGGGGATATAGCCAAAAGAAAAGGGGCCCAGCGAGATCGACGGCAAGTCACGCACGCTGTTCACTTCGCTGGCCGATCCCAAGCGCTGGGCCGCCGACGAGGTGTTTGCGCTGTACCACGAGCGCTGGGAGATCAAACTCGCGCACGCAGAGATCAAGACCGACATGCTGCGCCAGGCCATGACCCTGCGCAGCCAGCATCCCGCTGGGGTTGAGCAAGAGTTGTGGGCCACCTTGCTGATGTACAACTTGATCCGCCTGGAAATCACGCGCATTGCACACGAAGCCAAGGTTGAGCCTTGACGCATCAGCTTCATCACAGCCCTGCGCTACATCATTGACGAGTGGCTGTGGAGTGCAAGCAGCACCACGCCCGGCGTGATCCCGGCCAAGCTGCGGGGGCCATGCGCCAGAACATCCGCCGCTTCATCCTTCCACCTCGTCATTCCGAACGACGATACCCGCGCGTCGTGCGCATGACCAAGACTCACTACCCCATCAAGAGAAATGCCGCTCAGACTTAACTGAACGGCATTGGCCCCGCAGGGCCCCTTGCGCCGTTGGCGTTGCGCCGGCGATGTCAGTCGTTGCTGCCGCCGCCCAGGCCCAGCAGCGCCAGCAGGCCCTGGAACACGTTGAACAGGTCCAGGTACAGCGCCAGGGTGGCGCTGATGTAGTTGGTCTCGCCGCCGTCGATGATACGCTTCAGGTCGTACAGCATGAACAGGCTGAACACGCCGATGCACAGGGTGCTGATGGCCATCATGCCGGCCGTGGAGCCGACGAAGACGTTGACGATGGCACCGGCGAACACCACCAGCGCGCCGATGAACAGCCATTTGCCCAGGCCGGAGATGTCGCGTTTGATAACGCTGGCCAGGCTGGCCATGACGAAGAACACCCCGGCGGTGCCGCCCATGGCGGTCATGACCAGATCGGAGCCGTTCTTGAAGCCCAGCACCATCGCGATCATGCGCGACAGCATCAGGCCCATGAAGAACGTGAAGGCCAGCAACACGGGCACGCCTGCGGCGGAGTTCTTGGTTTTCTCGATGGCGTACATGAAGCCGAAGGCGCCGCCCAGGAAGACCATCAGGCCCAGGCCGCCGGACAGCGAGCGCGTGATGCCGGTGCTCACGCCGATCCAGGCGCCCAGCACCGTGGGCAACAGGCTCAGGGCCAGCAACCAGTAGGTGTTGCGCAGCACCTTGTGGCGCTGCGCCTGTACGGCCACGCCACCCAGGGCGGGGTCGGCGTAGGCGAGGGTTTGCGAGCGGTCGTTCATGGGTTGATATCTCCTTGCTGTCAACCTGCGGCCGCCACCATGGCGTCCTGTCGGTTTGATTGTACGTAGAGTCCGTTTCGCACCCGAAAATTCCCTTCAGAATCAAAAGGATGCGATGTGAACGGCGATTTCGCGATGCAGGCCGGCGCGGGCGGATATTCTCGGGTGCTTCAACCCCTACAAAGGAATCCAGCATGAAAACCAAATCCTGTCTCGAAGCCGCCGACGTCAAGGCCATCGCCGCCGCCGCGGAGGCCGAGGCGCTGAAGCAGGCGTGGCCGGTGACGATCGCCATCGTCGACGACGGCGGCCATCTGCTGCATCTGCAGCGGCTGGACGGCGCGGCGCCGGTCAGCGCCCACATCGCGCCGGCCAAGGCGCACACGGCGGCGCTGGGGCGGCGCGACAGCAAGGGCTATGAGGACATGATCAACGGCGGCCGCACCGCCTTCCTGTCGGCGCCGGCGATCGTTGGCCTACTGGAAGGCGGCGTGCCGATCGTGAAGGACGGCCAGTGCTTGGGCGCCGTGGGCGTCAGCGGCGTGAAGGCGCACGAGGACGCGCAGGTTGCGCGCGCCGGCATCGCGGCGCTGGGCCTGTGATATTTTGAATGAAATCGGCCTCCAGCCGGCGCCGGTATTTCGCCAAAAGCTATTGTTAACGTAGCAAAAGACGGCCCGGATCGCGCCCTCAGTAGCTCAGCCGCTCGGGCCGCAGCTCCTGCAGGATGGTGGTGGCGATCTCCTCGATCGACTTGGTGGTGGTGGACAGCCAGCGGATGTCGGCGCGGCGCATCATGGCCTCGGCCTCGGCCACTTCCATGCGGCAGTTGTCCAGCGCGGCGTAGCGCGAGTTGGGCCGCCGCTCGGCGCGGATCTCGGCCAGGCGCTCGGGCGCGATGGTCAGGCCGAAGATCTTGTTGCGGTGCGGCGCCAGCGCGGGCGGCAACTGGCGGCGCTCGAAGTCCTCGGGGATCAGCGGGTAGTTGGCCGCCTTCAGGCCGTACTGCATGGCCAGGTAAAGGCTGGTCGGGGTCTTGCCGCTGCGGCTGACGCCCACCAGGATGACGTCGGCGCCCTGCAGATCGCGGTTGCTCTGGCCGTCGTCGTGCGCCAGGCTGAAGTTGATGGCCTCGATGCGATCGTTGTAGGCCTTGCTCTTGCTCGCGTCCGAGAAGCGCCCCACGCGGTGCAGGCTCTTGATGCCCAGCTCGTGCTCCAGCGGCTGCACGAACATGCCGAACATGTCCATCAGCATGCCCTTGCAGCCGGCGCGGATGATGTCCAGCACCGCCATGTCCACCAGCGTGGTGAAGACGATGGGGCGCTTGCCCTCCACCTCGCCCACGTGGTTAATCTGGCGCACCGCCTGGTGCGCCTTGTCAGGCGTGTCGACGAAGGGCAGGCGCACGTGGCGCGGCTGAAAGTCGAACTGCGCCAGGATGGCGTTGCCAAAGGTCTCGGCGGTGATGCCGGTGCCGTCGGAGACGAAGAAAACGGTGCGATCGGGCATGGTGGCGGTGGGCTTCTGCGGGGCCGGCGCGATGGTGGCGGCATCCCTACAATCACGCCCATTATGCGAATTCGCGCGCCGCACCCCGCCGGATGGCGCCGGCTGATCCAGCCCGGCCGGCCAGCCGCGTGCAGCGCCTTCGCGCCGCGGCCACGCCTGCGCCGCCGCGCCCACAGGTTTTCAAACTCCGGAGCTTTCCCATGTCCCAGCGTTTCGAGCCGACCGCCCTGGTCGTGCCCTTCGAACAACTCAGGATGACCGATGTCGAGGCGGTCGGCGGCAAGAACGCCAGCCTCGGCGAGATGATCTCGCAACTGCCGCAGGGCGTGCGCGTGCCCACGGGCTTCGCCACCACGGCGCACGCGTTCCGCCAATTCCTGGCCCATGACGGCTTGGCCGAGCGCATCAGCCGGCGTCTGGCGACGCTGAACACCGACGACGTGCGCGCGCTGGCCGAGGCCGGCGCCGAGATCCGCGGCTGGGTCGAGGCCCAGCCCTTTCCCGCCGACCTGGCGCAGGCCATCCGCGGCGCCTTCGCCACGCTGTCCGAGGGCAACGCCGAGGCCAGCTTCGCCGTGCGCTCGTCGGCCACGGCCGAGGACTTGCCCGACGCCTCGTTCGCCGGCCAGCAGGAGACCTTCCTCAACGTCGTCGGCATCGACGATGTGCTGCACAAGATGAAGGAGGTGTTCGCCAGCCTCTACAACGACCGCGCCATCAGCTACCGCGTGCACAAGGGCTTCGCGCACGACGTGGTGGCGCTGTCGGCCGGCGTGCAGCGCATGGTGCGCAGCGACCTGGGGGCGGCGGGCGTCATGTTCACCATCGACACCGAGTCGGGCTTCGACCAGGTGGTCTTCATCACCAGCAGCTACGGCCTGGGCGAGACGGTGGTGCAGGGCGCCGTCAACCCTGACGAGTTTTACGTGCACAAGCCCATGCTGCAGGCCGGCAAGAAGGCGCTGATCCGCCGCAACCTGGGATCCAAGCTGATCCAGATGGTGTTCGCCACGCCGGCGGAGAAAGCCGCCAGCGGCAAACTGGTGAAGACGATCGACGTGCCTGCCGAGCAGCGCAACCGCTATTCGCTCACCGACGCCGACGTCGAGCAGCTGGCGCGCTACGCGCTGGTGATCGAGCAGCACTACGGCCGCCCGATGGACATCGAATGGGGCAAGGACGGCACCGACGGCCAGCTCTACATCCTGCAGGCGCGCCCCGAGACGGTGAAGAGCCAGCAGCATGGCAAGACCGAGCTGCGCTACAAACTCAAGAGCACTGGCGCCGTGCTGGCCGAGGGCCGCGCCATCGGCCAGAAGATCGGCACCGGCCCCGTGCGGCTGGTGGGCGACATCGCCGAGATGGACAAGGTGCAGCCCGGCGACGTGCTGGTCACCGACATGACCGACCCCAACTGGGAGCCGGTGATGAAGCGCGCCAGCGCCATCGTCACCAACCGCGGCGGGCGAACCTGCCACGCCGCCATCATCGCGCGCGAACTCGGCATCCCGGCCGTCGTCGGCTGCGGTGACGCCACCGAGCGGCTGAAGGACGGCACCCTGGTCACCGTGAGCTGCGCCGAGGGCGACACCGGCCTGATCTACGACGGCCTGCTGGAAACCGAGGTGACCGAGGTGACGCGCGGCGAGATGCCGTCCATCGCCACCAAGATCATGATGAACGTGGGCAACCCGCAGCTCGCCTTCGACTTCGCGCAGTTGCCCAACGACGGCGTGGGCCTGGCGCGGCTGGAGTTCATCATCAACAACAACATCGGCGTGCACCCCAAGGCCATCCTCGATTACCCGCAGGTCGATGCCGACCTGAAGAAGGCGGTCGAATCGGTGGCGCGCGGCCATGCCTCGCCGCGCGCCTTCTACGTCGACAAGGTGGCCGAGGGCGTGGCCACCATCGCCGCCGCCTTCTGGCCCAAGCCGGTGATCGTGCGGCTGTCGGACTTCAAGAGCAACGAGTACCGCAAGCTCATCGGCGGCAGCCGCTACGAGCCCGAGGAAGAAAACCCCATGCTGGGCTTCCGCGGCGCGGCGCGCTACGTCAGCGACGACTTCCGCGAGGCTTTCGCGATGGAGTGCGAGGCGCTGAAGCGCGTGCGCGACGACATGGGCCTGACCAACGTGCAGGTCATGGTGCCCTTCGTGCGCACGCTGGGCCAGGCCGAGCGCGTGACGGGCCTGCTGGCCGAGCGTGGCCTGGCGCGCGGCCAGAACGGCCTGAAGGTGGTGATGATGTGCGAAGTGCCCAGCAACGCCATCCTGGCCGATGACTTCCTGAAGTTCTTCGACGGCTTCTCCATCGGCTCCAACGACCTGACCCAGCTCACCCTGGGCCTCGACCGCGACTCGGGCATGGCGCTGCTGGCGGCCGACTTCGACGAGCGCGACCCCGCTGTCAAGGCCTTGCTGTCGCGCGCCATCGCGGCCTGCCAGCGCCAAGGCAAGTACGTCGGCATCTGCGGTCAGGGGCCCAGCGACCACCCCGACTTCGCGCGCTGGCTGGCCGACGAGGGCATCGCCTCGATCTCGCTCAACCCCGACAGCGTGATCGCCACCTGGACCCTGCTGGCCCAGTAGCGCCGCCTTGCCAGCCCGAGCCGGACGCTATGAAAAAGGAAGCTGTTGGCGCAATGCGGGTACGGGCTTGGCTGCTTTTTCTTTGGGCAACCGCCTCGTTCGGCGTGTGCTTCTTCGCGCGCGACCTCGACCAGGTGGTGGCTGGCTGGCCGCTCAACTTCTGGCTGGCGGCGCAGGGCGGGGTGCTGGTGTTCATCGGCATCGTGATGGCGTACGCGTGGTACATGAACCGCGCCGAGGCGGGCTTGCCGCCCGCCGGCGGTGAAGCGGCCGGCGAGGGCGGCGATGGCGTCCCCCGGTAGCCGCGCCGGGCGCGGCGACGTTTGGCGCGTGCACCGCGCGATGGCGCTGTTCGTCACCGGCTTCATTGCCTTCCTGGCGCTGATGGCCTGGGCCGAGCACGCGGGCCTGTCGCGCGGCTGGATCGGGCCGATCTTCCTGTTCCTGTCGGTCATGGTGTACGCCTGCATCGGCATCTACGCGCGCACCACCGACCCGGACGACTTCTACGTCGCCGGCCGCCGCATCCCCGCCATGTACAACGGCATGGCCACGGCGGCGGACTGGATGAGCGCGGCCTCGTTCATCAGCCTGGCCGGCGCGTTGTACCTGCAGGGTTTCTCGGGCACGGCGGCGCAGCCGGGTGGGCTGGCCTACGTGCTGGGCTGGACCGGAGGCTTCTGCCTGGTGGGGCTGTTGATCGCGCCGCGCTTGCGCGCGATGGAGCTGTACACGGTGCCCGACTTCTTCGTCATCCGTTTCGGCGGGCGCTGGCCCCGCCTGCTGGCGGCGCTGGGCGCGGTGGCGTGCTCGTTCATGTACGTGGTGGCGCAGATCTACGGCATCGGCCTGATCGCCTCGCGCCTGACGGGCGTGCAGTTCGAGATCGGCATCCTGCTGGGGCTGGGCGGCGTGCTGCTGTGCTCGTTCCTGGGCGGCATGCGCGCCATCACCTGGACGCAGACGGTGCAGTACGTGGTGCTGCTGCTGGCGTTCATGATCCCGGTGTCGTGGCTGGCGTACAAGCAGCTCGGCACGCCGCTGGCACCACTGGCCTATGGCGCGCAACTGCTCAAGATCGAGCGGCTGGAGCAGGTGCTGATCGCCTCGCCGGCCGAGCAGGAGGTGCGCGCCGCCTACCTGGAGCGCGCGCGCGACTACGCCGAGCGCCTGCAGGATCCGGCCGCCGCGCTGGCGCGCGAGCGCGACCGGTTGGAGGATCGCCTCCGTCAGCTCAAGGCCCAGGGCGCCGACTTCTCGCTGGTGATGCAGGCACGGCGCGAGCTGTCGGCCCTGCCGCGCGACGCCGCCAGCGCGCGCGAGCTGTGGGGCCGCGCCATGCAGGAGGCCGAGGAGCGCGCCAAGCCGCTGGGCGGCCTGCCGCGCCACGGCCAGGCCTTCGCTGGCGACCCGCGCGGTACGCCGGACGAACAGGCCGAGTTCAGCACCTCGCGCCTGAACTTCGTGGCGCTGATGTTCTGCCTGATGGTGGGCACGGCCAGCCTGCCGCACCTGCTGACGCGCTTCTACACCACCTCCAGCGTGGCCGAGACGCGCCGCTCGGTGGCGTGGTCGCTGGTGTTCATCGCGCTGCTGTACCTGGGCACGCCGGCGCTGGCGGTGTTGGTCAAGTACGAGGTGATGCAGCACCTGGTGGGCAGCAGCTTCGACGAATTGCCGCACTGGATCGCGCAGTGGGCGCGCGTGGACCCGGCGCTGATCTCGGTGCAGGACATCAACGGCGACCGCATCCTGCAGTTCGGCGAGATCCGCCTGGGCGCCGACATGATCATGCTGGCCACGCCCGAGCTGGGCGGGCTGCCCTACGCCGTGTCGGGGCTGGTGGCCGCGGGCGGGCTGGCGGCGGCGCTGTCCACCGCCGACGGGCTGCTGCTGACCATCAGCAACGCGCTGGTGCACGACACGGCGCCGGTCAAGGGCGGCGTGGTGCAGGTGTCGGAGAACCGCGTGATCCTGTCCAAGTTCGCCCTGCTGGCGGCGGCCATGCTGGCGGCCTCGGTGGCGGCGCTGAAGCCGGCGGAGATCCTGTCGCTGGTGGCGGCCTCGTTCTCGCTGGCGGCGTCCACGTTCTTCCCGGCGCTGGTGGCGGGGCTGTTCTGGCGCCGCGCCAGCGGGCGCGCGGCGGTGGCCGGCATGCTGGCGGGCGCCGGCGTCACCGTGGCCTACATGCTGCTGGCCAGCCCGTCGGTGCGCGCCTGGTGGGGCTTGGCGCCAGGCGGGCTGTGGTGGGGCATCCACCCGGTGTCGGCGGGTTTCTTCGGCGTGCCGGTGGGGTTCGCGGTGATCGCGCTGGTGTCATGGTGGGAAGCGCGCCGGGCGCCCGGCGCGCTTCCCGTGTCCGCCTGAATGCTATTTAATATATAGCTTTTGGCGAAATACCCGCGCGGGCTAGGGGCCGATTTCATTCGAAATTTGGCGAGCGAGCGGGCCTCATGCCGGCGCGGCCAGTTCGGCCTCCTCGGCCTGCTCGCCCAGGAAGCCGCCGCTCTGCCGCGCCCACAGGCGCGCGTACAACCCGCCCTGCGCCAGCAGTTCGGCGTGCGTGCCCTGCTCGGCGATGCGCCCCTGGTCCAGCACGATCAGCCGGTCCAGCGCGGCGATGGTGGACAGGCGGTGCGCGATGGCGATCACGGTCTTGCCCTTCATCAGCTCCTCCAGGCTTTCCTGGATCGCCGCCTCGACCTCGGAGTCGAGCGCGCTGGTGGCCTCGTCCAGCAGCAGGATGGGCGCGTCCTTGAGCATCACGCGGGCGATGGCCACGCGCTGGCGCTGGCCGCCGGAGAGCTTGACGCCGCGCTCGCCCACGTGCGCCTCGTAGCCGGTGCGGCCCTGCAGGTCGGTGAGGTGCCCGATGAAGTCGTGCGCCTGGGCGCGGTGGGCGGCGGCGTGCAGTTCGGCCTCGGTGGCGTCGGGGCGGCCGTAGAGGATGTTGTCGCGCATGGCGCGGTGCAGCAGCGAGGTGTCCTGCGTCACCATGCCGATGTGCTGGCGCAGGCTGTCCTGCGTGACGTGGGCGATGTCCTGCCCGTCGATCAGGATGCGCCCGCCCTGCACGTCGTGGAAGCGCAGCAGCAGGTTCACCAGCGTGGACTTGCCGGCGCCCGAGCGGCCGATCAGGCCGATCTTCTCGCCGGGGCGGATGGTCAGGCGCAGGTGGTCGATGACCGGCGCGCCGCCGTCGTGGTAGCTGAAGGACACGTCGTCGAAGCGCACCTCGCCGCATGCCACCACCAGCGGCCGGGCATCGCGCGCGTCCACCACCGTGCGCGGGCGCGACAGGGTGTTGATGCCGTCCTGGATGGTGCCCACGCTCTCGAACAGGCTGGTCATCTCCCACATCACCCAGTGGCTCATGCCCGACAGGCGCAGCGCCATGGCGGTGACGGCCGCCACCGCGCCCACGCCGACCTGGCCCAGCGACCACAGCTACAGCGCGCTGCCGCAGGCGCCCAGGATCAGCGCCACGATCAGCACGTGGTTGACCACCTCGAACTGGCTCACCAGCCGCATCTGCGCGTAGCCGGTGCGCCGGAAGTCCTCCATCGCCGCGCGGGCGAAGGCCGCCTCGCGGTGGGTGTGCGAGAACAGCTTGACGGTGGCGATGTTGGTGTAGGCGTCGGTGATGCGCCCGGTCATCACGCTGCGCGCGTCGGCCTGCGCGCGGCTGACCTGGCCCAGGCGCGGCACGAAGTACAGGCCCGCCAGCGCATAGGTCAGCGCCCACAGCAGGAAGGGCAGCATCAGCCAGGCGTCGAAGCCCGCCGCCAGCGCCAGCATGGCCACCATGTACACGCCCATGCCCACCACCACGTCGGTGGCGGTGAAGATCATGTCGCGCACGGCCAGCGCGGTCTGCATGATCTTGGTGGTGATGCGGCCGGCGAACTCGTCGGCGTAGAAGGCCATGCTCTGGCCCAGCATCAGGCGGTGGAAGTTCCAGCGCAGCCGCAGCGGGAAGTTGATGGCCAGCGTCTGGTGCTTGACGATGGTCTGCAGCGCCACCAGCGCGATCGAGGCCAGCAGCACCGCGGCCAGCACCGCCAGCATGGCGCCGTGCTCGGCCCACAGCCGCCCCGGCGAGGTCGCGGCCAGCCAATCGACCACCCGGCCCAGCATGGCGAACAGCAGCGCGTCGTAGGCCGAGGTGGCGGCCGACAGCAGCGTCAGCGACAGCACGTAGCCGCGCAGGCCGGCCGTGGCGTTCCACACGAAGGCGAAAAAGCCCTTCGGCGGCAAGCCGGGCTCCGGGTCGGGGTAGGGCGGAAGGAGTTTTTCGAAGTAACCGAGCAAGGCGGGGCCTCGTGACGCTTGGTGGGCGCAGCATTGTGCCCGCAGGGGGCGAACGGCGCCGCAGGGCGGAAAATGCGTTTGGAGATGCTTCTTATTTGATAGCTGTTGGCGTAATACTGGTACCGGCTGGTGCCCAATTTCTTCAAATAAAAGCCGGCGCGCACCGTGCAGAAAAAAGCGATGCCCGCCGAAGCGGTGCATCGCTTGAAAACCGCAGCCGATGAGGAAGGGAAGAGGAGGAGCGGCTGCGGCGGATCTCACAAGCCGGCGCCGCATGCAAGGCGCCGTTCATGGCTTGCCCGTATGGTGGCCCGAAACGCACGGCTGGCGTGTCGGCCCGGCGCGCGCGTGCTTGTCGGACCCGTCCTTCACGCGGCGCTCAAAAGCGCCGGCTCAGGTAGCGCGAGCCCGCCAGGCCGAAGCGCCAGGGCAGATCGACCGCCTTGCTGATGCCGATGCGCGGGCCGGCCACCACCTCCGCGCGTGCGCCGCCGCCCGCGGCCAGCAGCGCGAAAGGCGCCTGGTCGAGCGGCAGGCCGTAGTGCTGGAGCGTGATGCCCAGCGCCTGGCCCACGCGGCCGGGACCGGCGCACAGCAGGCGCGCGTTCTCCAGCCCGCGCCGCGCGCGCATGAGGTCCAGCCCCTGCGTGGGCTCGATCGCTCGGATCAGCACCCCGGCGCCGTGGCCCGCCTCGCGGCAGACGAAGTTGAGGCACCAGTGGATGCCGTAGCTCCGGTACACGTAGGCGTGCCCCGGCGCGCCGAACATCGCCCGGTTGCGCGGCGTGGGGCCGGCATGGGTGTGCGAGGCGGGCTCGCCCCGGTCGTAGGCCTCGGTCTCGACGATGACGCCGCCCACGCCATCGACCAGCAGCGTGGCGCCGATCAGCGCGCGGGCCACGTGGGGCGCGTCGGCGGCGAAATCATCGGCGGTCAGGGAGCGGGGCATGGCGATGCGGGAGGGTATGCGGTTGGGCGCGGCTAAGATTGTCCGACACGCCATTTCATGAGGAGACCCCCGGTGTTCAAGGCCCTGCTTCTGACCAAGAGCGACGACGGCAAGCTGTCGTGCGCCGTGACCGATCTGGACGAATCCCAACTGCCCGCCGGCGAGGTGCTGGTGCAGGTGGCGTACTCCACGCTGAACTACAAGGACGGCCTGGCCATCACCGGCCACGCGCCGGTGGTGCGCAGCTACCCGATGGTGCCCGGCATCGACTTCGCCGGCACCGTGCTGGAGAGCAGCGACGCGCGCTACCAGCGGGGCGACGCCGTGCTGCTGAACGGTTGGGGCGTGGGCGAAGGCCACTGGGGCGGCCTGGCGCAGCGGGCGCGCGTCAAGGCCGACTGGCTGGTGCCGCTGCCCGCCGGCCTGACGCTGCAACAGACCATGGCCCTCGGCACCGCCGGCTACACCGCCATGCTGTGCGTGATGGCGCTGCGGGGCCAGGGCGTGACGCCCGAGCGCGGCCCGGTGCTGGTGACGGGCGGCAACGGCGGCGTGGGCTCCATCGCCATCGCGCTGCTGTCGCGGCTGGGCTTCACCGTGCACGCATCCACCGGGCGGATGAACGAGGCCGATCACCTGAGGGCGCTGGGCGCGGCCGAGCTGGTTGATCGCGCGGTGCTCAACGCCCCGGGCAAGCCGCTGCAGAAGGAGCGCTGGGCCGCCGCGGTGGACAGCGTGGGCAGCCATACCCTGGTCAACGTGTGCGCCAGCCTGCGCTACGGTGGCGTGGTGGCGGCCTGCGGTCTGGCGCAGGGCATGGACTTCCCGGCCACGATGGCGCCCTTCATTCTGCGCGGCGTCACCCTGGCCGGCGTGGACAGCGTGATGGCCCCGTACGCGCGCCGCGTGCAGGCGTGGTCACGGCTGGCGGCCGAACTGCCCGCCGACGTGCTGGCGCGCAACACCCGGACCATCGGGCTGGCCGACGCCCCCGCCGTGGCGGCCCAGCTGCTGGCCGGTCAGGTGCGCGGGCGGGTGGTGGTGGATGTGAATGGGTGAATTCCGGCCCTGAAGGACTGTCCAGGACGAGTGGCCGAGGAACGACGATGAACAGCCTGCCCCGCACCACGCTCGCGCCACTGCTGTGCGCGCTGGCCGCCACCGTCCACGCGCAGAAGATCGGTGACGTCAGCACGGCCTTCCAGTGGGTCGGGCCCAACCACAAGATCGTCGTCGAGGCCTACGACGATCCGCTGGTCCAGGGCGTGACCTGCTACGTCGCGCGCGCCCGCACCGGCGGCATCAAGGGCGGGCTGGGCCTGGCCGAGGACCGTGCAGAAGCCTCCATCGCCTGCCGCCAGGTCGGCCCGGTGCACTTCAAGGAACCGCTGCCGAGGGAGGACGAGGTGTTCAGCGAGCGCATGTCCGTGCTCTTCAAACGCCTGCGCGTGGTGCGCATGGTGGATGGCGGGCGCAACACGCTGATCTACCTCACCTACGCCGACAAGCTCATCGAAGGCTCTCCGCGGAACAGCCTGACGGCCGTGCCCATTGACCGCGCGACGCCGATTCCGTTGAGGAAATGAGTGCGCCCGCGGCGCCCTGCGGGGCGCTGCCGGCCAGCGGCGTCACAGCCAATCCGACCCGGGCGATGGGCTGGTCTGGATGGTGAACTCGGGCGTGCCGCCCAGGATGAAGGCGCCCAGCACCAGGCTGAGCAGCGACATGAAGATGCCGGCCCAGAAGGCGATCCAGAAGCCGTCCAGGTGGAAGCCCCGCACCAGCCGGGCCACCAGCATCAGCACCAGCGCATTGATCACCAGCAGGAACAGGCCGAACGTGACCAGGGTGAGCGGCAGCGTCAGCACCACCAGCAGCGGCCGCACGACCGCATTGGCCAGCCCCAGCAGCAGGGCCGCCACCACCAACGCGCTGGTGCCGTCGAAGCGCAGGCCCTTGAACACGTGGCTGGCCACCCACAGGCCGAACGCGGTGATGGCCCAGTGGAGGAGAAAAGGGGCGAGGTTGGCAAGCATGGCCGGGTGGAGAAGCGTGGTGAGGGGTCGGGTCGGATGGCCTGGGTCGAGGTGCGCGCGCGGACCTATTTTCCCCAGGAATCCCGCAGCCCGGTGACCCGGTTGAACATCAACCGAGCACCCGGCCCGTGTTCACGTCGGTCGGCGACGAAGAAGCCATGCCGCTCGAACTGGAAGCGCTCTTCAGGCCGCGCCTGTCCCAGGCTCGGCTCCACGATGGCCTGCGCAATCTTCAGGCTGTCCGGGTTCAGCACGCTCAGGAAGTCGCGCCCGCCTGCGTCGGGCTGCTCCTCGGTGAACAGGCGGTCGTACAGGCGCACCTCGGCGGGCAGGCCGTCGTGGGCAGCCACCCAGGTGATGACGCCCTTGACCTTGACGCTGTCGGCGCCGGGGGAGCCGGATTTGGTGTCTTTCAGCAGGTTGGCCCGCACCACGCTTAAGCCGCATGCTTCATCTTTAATAGCGACCAGGCATTCGATGACGTAGCCGTATTTCAGCCGCACCTTGTTGCCGGGGAACAGGCGGAAGAAGCCCTTGGGCGGGGTTTCCTCGTAGTCGGTGCGCTCGATCCACACTTCCTTGCCCAGCACGAAGCGGCGCTCGCCCATCTCGGGGTGGTGCGGGTGCGCGGGGGCGCTGCACGGCTCCAGGTGGGTGTCGCTGCCGAACACCTCGGCCCAGTTCTCGATGACGAGCTTGAGCGGCTCCAGCACGGCCATGGCGCGCGGGGCGATGGGGTCCAGCGTTTCGCGCAGGGCGGCGTCCAGGGCGGCGTAGTCGGTCCAGGCGTTGCTGGTCTTGGTGACGCCGCTGCGCTCGGCGAACAGGCGCAGGCTCTCGGGCGTGTAGCCGCGCCGGCGCAGGCCGGCCAGCGTGGGCATGCGGGGGTCGTCCCAGCCGGTGACGTGGCCTTCTTCCACCAGCTGGCGCAGCTTGCGCTTGCTGGTGACGACGTGGCCCACGTTCAGGCGCGCGAACTCGTACTGCCGCGGGGGCGGCGCGACGAGCAGGCCACCTTCGATCAGGCGCTCCAGCAGCCAGTCGTAGAAGGGCCGCTGGTCCTCGAACTCCAGCGTGCAGATGCTGTGCGTGATCTGCTCCAGCGCGTCCTCGATCGGGTGCGCGAAGGTGTACATCGGGTAGATGCACCACTTGTCGCCGGTGTTGTGGTGCGTGGCGCGGCGAATGCGGTAGAGCGTGGGGTCGCGCAGGTTGATGTTGGGCGAGGCCATGTCGATCCGGGCGCGCAGCACCATGGCGCCGTCCGCGTGCCGGCCGGCGGCCATCTCGCGCCAGCGCGCCAGGTTCTCGGCCGGCGCGCGGTCGCGGAACGGGCTGTTGGTGCCGGGCGTGCCGAAGTCGCCGCGCGTGGCGCGCATCTGCTCGGGCGTCTGCTCGTCCACGTAGGCGTGGCCGGCCTCGATCAGGTGCTCGGCCGCGCGGTACATGAAGTCGAAGTAATCGCTGGCGAAATACTCGTGCGGCCGCGCCGCGCCGGGGTGATGGGGGTCGTCGGCCAGCAGGGTCTCATAGCCCAGCCAGGCCACCATGTCGCGGATGGAATCGACGTATTCCTGTTCTTCCTTCTCGGGGTTGGTGTCGTCGAAGCGCAGGTGGCAGACGCCGCCGTAGGCCTTGGCCAGCTCGAAGTTCAGCCAGATGCTCTTGGCGTGGCCGATGTGCAGGTAGCCATTGGGCTCGGGCGGAAAGCGGGTGCGGATGCGGGCCGGATCGGCCATGCCGGCCTGGTGGTGCGGGCCGTCGCCAGGGCTGCCGCCCCAGCGGCGCGCGGCGTAGGTGCCTTTGTGCAGGTCTTCTTCGATGGCGTGGCGGATGAAGTGGCCGGGCTTGGCGCCGTCTGGCGCGGCGGCGTGGGAATCGGGGGAGGACATGGGCGGATTCTAGGGGGGCGCCCGCGTGCGATAGCGCCCAGCTACCTTGCCCGGAGACCAGATGTCGGGCTGATGCGAACTCTGGTTACGCGCCGATACGGGTTTCACGCAGCGGCCGTGGTCTGTATCGCGCTTTGCCCCGTTTAATCAGCGTACTGGTCGCGTTCGTGGGCTCCACGGCGCACCGCTCACACAAGGAGAAAGCCATGAAATCGATGCAACGCATGCTGGCCGCCGGGGCGCTGGCCCTGGGCGCGCTGGGGTCCGCCGGGGTGGCGCAGGCGCGCGACGTGTACTGGTCGGTGGGCGTGGGCTCACCGGGCGTCGCCATCGGCGTCGGCAACGCGCCACCGGCTTACTACGCGCCGCCGGTCTATATGCAGCCGGCGCCGGTGTACGTGCAGCCGCGCCCGGTGTACGTGCAACCGCATCCCGTGTACATGCAACCGCCCGCGTACTACGGGCCGCCGCGCGGCTACCGCCCGGCGCGCTACTACTACGGCCCGCCCGGCCACCACAAGCACTACAAGAAGTCGCGCCACCGCCATCGTCACTGGGACGATTGAGCCCCCCGTGTTCTCCCACCGGGCCCGTGCGTGGGCGATGCCCGGGCCGGTTTTTCCAAGGTGACCCTCTTGACCCGCTCCGCGTGAGCGGGCTTTTCATGGCTGGGCAGGGCGAAAAGCCGCTCAGCTCAGTGGCCGGTTTTCTCGATGCATGCGCGCGTGGCGGCCCGGGGGCTGGCCGACGTGCCGGCTGAACGCGGTGCTGAAGGTGCTGGCGGACCCATGGCCGACCCGTTCGGCGACCGCCGCGACGGCCACGCCGTGGCGCCGGAGCAGATCCTTCGCGAGGGCCATGCGCCACGCCAGCAGATATTCCATCGGCGGCAGCCCCAGGGCGCGGGTGAACCGCTCGAAGAACGCGGACCGTGAGAGCGCGGCCTTTCTCGTGAGCTGCTCGACCGTCCAGGAGCGGGCCGGATCGCCGTGCATGAGCCGCATCGCGGCCGCCAGGCGCGCATCGGACAGCCCGCGCAGGAATCCCGGCGATGCGGCTTCGCCCGGCATCGAGCGCAGGGCTTCGATCAGCAGCACTTCGACCAGCCTGGCGAGCACATGCTCGCGGCCAGGACGCTGCGTCATGGATTCGTCCCGGACCAGCCGCACCAGCACGGCCAGCCTTTCCACGCCGCGCACGTGCAGCAGCACGGGCAGCAGCGTTACCAGCAGGGCCGCGTCAGGCGAATCCAGGAGAAAGTGCCCGCCCAGCCTGCGGACGTCCGGCCTGCCCCCGCGTCTTCCGTGGCGGACCTCGCCCGTGGGGGAGGGCGACGTCCTCGGGTCGAGGTGCCGCGGCGCCACGGGCTCGAAACCCGACAGGGTGAAGCCGGGCGTCGCGGGCATGAGCACGAAATCGCCCGCCTCCAGGGTGACGGCCTCTTGCCCCTCCACCGCCAGGAGGCAACGGCCCTCGAGGACGGCGCAGAAGCTGGGCTGCTCGAAGGCAGCGTAGCGAACGCCCCATCGTCCCGCGCCGCTGATGAGCTTGCTGAAGACGGCGCGGGGCCGGAGCAAAGCGATGACTTCCGAGAGCGGATCGACCATGACTGGACTTTCGCCAATGAAATGTGTCGGGCTCTTCGGCGCTTTCGAGATGACCCCGATAGCCACCGTGCGCGACGTGTTCGAGACCAACACGTTCGGCGTGATGGCGATGGTGCAAGCCGTTCTGCCCCGTTTCCGCGCCCGCCAGTCGGGGGTGATCGTCAACGTGACGTCGAGTGCGGCGCTGGCACCGTTTCCCCTCGTGGCGGCGTACACCGCCAGCAAGACGGCCATCGAGGGCTTCACGGGTTCGCTCGCCCTCGAACTGGAGGCGTTCAACGTGCGGGTCAAGCTGGTCGAACCTGGCTATGGGCCGTCCACGCGCTTCGCCGACAACGGGCAGCAGCGCATGCGGGGATTGGTTTCCGAGCCATACCAGTCCTTCGCGCAGGCCTGCTTCGCCGCCCTGGCACAGCCTTCGGCCGTGACGAGCGAATCCGACGTGGCCGAGGCGGTGTGGCGGGCTGCGCATGACGAATCCGGGATCCTCCGGTTTCCGGCGGGTGCCGATGCGCTTGCTCTCGCGTGATCGGGGCTGGCTACATGGCCTTGAACAGGTGCGCGTAGAGCCGGCTCACGGCCAGCCGGTCGGGGCAGCCGCGCAGGGCCAGGTGGAGCCGGCCCGCCTCGTCGCGCTCCACGGTGTCGATGGCGTCGGCGTGCACCACGGCGGAGCGGTGGATCTGCCAGAACCGTTGCGGGTCGAGCTGCGGCAGCAGTTCTTTCAGGGGGGTGCGCAGCAGGTGCTCGCCGCGGGCCGTGACCACGCGCACGTACTTGTCGGCGGCCTGCAGGTACACCACTTCGTCCATCGGCACCATGCGGATGGTGGCGCCGCCCGATCCCGCGGGGCTGACCTGCAACTGGCGCAGCGGCGCGGCGGCCGGGGCGGCGGGCTGCAGCGCGGCCAGCAGCTGGCCCAGCCGCTCGGCCGTGGCTTGCAAGCTCGAATCGGCCGGACTGTTTGCTCCCGTTTTAATAGCTTTTGACCAAATGGCAGTGCGGACTGAGCGCAGTTTTTGCACTGTTTTTGCCAGCCGCTCGGGCTGCACCGGCTTGAGCACATAGTCCAGCGCCTGGGTCTCGAACGCCTGCACGGCGTACTGGTCGTAGGCGGTGACGAAGGCCAGCGCCGGGAACGGGCCGTGGCGCTCGTCCCAGCGGTCGGCCAGCTCGGCGGCTGCGTCCAGGCCGCTCAGGCCCGGCATGCGGATGTCGAAGAACAGCACATCGGGGCGCAGCGCCAGCGCCTGCTCGACCGCGCTGGCGCCGTCGCCCACGGTGGCGACGACGCGCAGCTCGGGCCAGGCGCGCGCCAGCTCGGCCTTCAGCGCGGCAGCCAGCAGCGGTTCGTCTTCGGCGATCAGGGCGGTGGGCATGGGCGGGCTCACGCGATGGTATCCAGCGGCAGCGTGACGCGCACCGTGGTCCCCTGACCGGGATTGGACCGGACCTCCACACGTCCGCGCCCGCCATGGGCGGAGACCACGCGCTCGCGAACCTGCGCCAGGCCGAAGCAGTCGGCGCGCGGCGCGCCCTGCGGGTCGAAGCCGACACCGGTGTCCGCCACCTCCAGCCGCAGCCCATCGTCCTGCAGCGCGGCGCTGATGTCGATGCGGCCGCCTGCCACGCGCGGCTCCAGCCCGTGGCGGATGGCGTTCTCGACCAGCGGCTGCAGCAGCAGCGGCGGCACGGGCAGATCGCGCAGCGCCTCGGGCAGCGCCAGCCGGTAGGCCAGGCGCGGGCCCATGCGGATGGCCATCAGCGCCAGGTAGTCCGCCAGCCGCGCGAACTCGGCGGCCAGCGGGTGCGACAGCGCGCGCGAGCCGGCGAGCGTGACGCGCAGGTAGCGGTCGAGGTGGTCCAGCATGACCAGGGCGCGGGGCGGGTCGATGGTGATGAGGGCGCGCAGGTTGGCCAGGGTGTTGAACAGCATGTGCGGCTCGAGCTGGGTTTCCAGCAGCTTCAACCGGGCCTCGCTGGCATCGCGCTGGGCGGCGGCGATCTCGGCCTGCAGCGCGGCGGCCCGGCCCCGCGCATGGAAGTAGAAGCTGGCGACCACGCCCGCCGCCACGGTGACCAGCAGGCCCAGCGGCAGGTCGCGCTGGGGATGCATCATCTCCTCGCCCAGCAGCAGGCGCGCGGCGCTGGAGCCGCCGAAGTAGCCCGACACGATACCGGCCAGCGTCAGCGCCACGCCGCGCCAGCCCTTGGGCCAGCCCTGGCTGGCGGCGCCGGCGGCGCGGTGGCAGTGGCGCGGATCGACGAGGTAGCGGCCGAACTCGATCACGCCCCAGGTCGTCAACCCGATGCACAGCGAATACACCAGTTGGTGCGGGTAGCCGCTGCCGGCCCAGATCATGGTGGTGAACACCGCCACCACGCTGCAGAAGGCCAGCACCTGCAGCAGGTGGCGGAGGGCGTCGCGCCAGTCGATCTTCATCATCGAATGCTACTGTCGTGATAGCTGGCCGCCAAGACGGGATGCCAGCATGGGGCTGATTTTTTCTGGAATCATCCGCGCCGGGCCAGCCGCTCGCGCTCGGCCCGCACCAGCCGCTCGTGCAGGCCGCTCGCCAGCGCGAGCACCACGGCGCCGTGGATCGCCAGTCCCAGGCCCCACCCGAGCAGCGGGTAGAGCGCCCAATGGCGGCCCGTCGAGAAGGCCAGCGCCATCAGCACCAGGTTGACCGCCACGTACACGGCGGCGTGGAGGTACAAGCCGAGCTTGAGGCCCGCGCGGCGGCGCGCGATGCGTTCGAGGTCGGGGCGGGGATCGGGCGTGTTCATGGCGTTTCCTTGGTGGGCGGGCGGCAGGGTTTCAGGCGGCGCGGGGAAGGGGCCGCGCGGCGGGGCGCCAGGCCAGCCGCCACAGGCGCGCGGCGCGGCCGGCGAACAGGCCGCTGAACACGCCGTACAGCGCGGCCACCGGCAGGGCGAAGCCGGGCTGGGCGATCTGGCCGGGCTGCAGCGCCAGTTCCACGCCCACGGCGTACTTGGTCAGGAAGATGCCCACGATCAGCGCCAGCGGCGCCCAGCTGCCGGGCAGCGCGTAGCGGCGCGCGGCGGCGTCGTAGGTGGCGTTGGCGCGGCCCCAGGCGGTCGCGGCCAGCACGGCGGCGGCGGTGCCCAGCCAGAGCGCGAGCACCGGCGCCCACAGCGGCGAGCCGCCGAAGGCCGACGCCAGGCCCCAGGCCGAGAAGGCGGTCATGGCCAGCGGCATGGCCGACACGCGCAGCAGGCTGGCCGAGCGGTCGCGCACCTGGGTGGCGCCCAGCACCAGCAGGCCAGCGAGGATGCCCCAGACGTAGAGGGGCGTGTTCTTCAGGATGCCGGCGATGGCGCCGGGGTGGTGGGTGACGAGTTGCAGCAGCATGGGGACATCTCCGGACAGGTCGGGGTGTGACGAGGACAGGGCGGCAGCGGCGCCGCCCCAGAGCAGGCCGCCCAGGTAGCGCCCGGGCAGCAGGGTGAACACGCCGGCGCCGACGCAGGCGAGGAAGTAGAGCCGGCGCATCAGCGCGGCGTGCCCGGCGACGTCGTGCCGCGCCAGATTGACGAAGGCGCCCAGCAGGCCGAGCAGGGTGACCGGCACCAGCAGGTGGATGGGCGTGTAGCCGCCCCAGTTGGGCAGACTGAAATCGCGGATGAAGATGGCGCTGAGCGCCGTGGCGAGCATCAGCGTGACCCAGGCATAGCCGAAGGCGCGGTGCAGCCGGGGCCGCTGCACGCGCCCCTGGCGCGCCCACAGGGCAACGGGGCCCAACGCCAGCGCGCCGAGCGCGGCGCTCATGTGGATGGCGACGAGGGGAGTGAGTGTCATGGCGCGGCTCTCGGGTAGGCGGTGTGGATGGCGCCACTGTGCCGGCCGCCCGCGCGCCGGGCCAGCGGCTTGCGACGAAACGCGCCCGGCGCGGTGCCAGATGCACGGGTGGCGCGCCAGCGGCGCGCCCATAATCGGGCCCATGCCGCCTTTCGACCTCCTTGCGCCCCGGTTGCCGCGCCGCGCCTTGATGTGCGGGGCCATCGGCCTGGGGTTGGCGGCGCCGCGCGCGGCCTGGGCCAAGGCCCCGGCCAAGGCGCCGGCCGCCGCCAAGCCACCGCCGCCCGTGCCCCTGTCGCCGCAGGACCAGCAGTTGCTGGCCGCTGCCCGCGCCGGCGACGCGGCGGCGGTGCGCCGCGCGCTGGACGCGGGCGCGGCCATCGAGGCGCGCGACGCCGACGGGCGCACGCCCGTGCTGCTGGCCACCCTGGCGCGCCACGTGCCCACGGTGCGGCTGCTGATCGACCGCGGCGCCAACGTCAACGCGCAGGACCGCCAACGCGACAGCGCCTTCCTGCTGGCGTCGGCGCAGGGCCTGACCGAGATCGTGCGCGCCACGCTCGGCGCCGGGGCCGACGTGGCCAGCACCAACCGCTACGGCGGCACCGGCCTGATCCCGGCTTGCGAGCGCGGCCACCTGGAGACGGTGCGCCTGCTGCTCAGCACGCCCATCGACGTGAACCACGTCAACGACCTGGGCTGGACGGCGCTGCTGGAGACGGTGGTCCTGGGCGACGGCAGCGCCACCTACGTGCAGATCGCGCGCCTGCTGCTGGCGCGCGGCGCGCAGGTGAACCTGGCCGACCGCCAGGGCGTCACGCCCCTGCGGCACGCCGAGCGCCGGGGCCAGCGGCGCGTGGCCGACCTGCTGCGCGCCGCGGGCGGCAAGTGACACCCCCTCTGCGCGCCTCCGCTGGAGAAAAGTGCCTGAAGCCCCGGTAGAATCTACGCCCGAAGCTATGAAACATGTAGCTTATTGAAAGGTGTTTTCCGTGGATTTCGCATTGCTGGCCAAGGCCGCCCTGATGGGCGTGGTGGAGGGCCTGACCGAGTTCCTGCCCATTTCGAGCACCGGCCACCTGATCCTGGCCGGCAGCCTGCTGGGGTTCTCCGACGCCAAGGCCAAGGTGTTCGACATCGCCATCCAGACCGGCGCCATCCTGGCGGTGATCATCGTCTACTGGCAGAAGATCAGCGACACGCTGCGCGCGCTGCCCCACGGCGGGCAGGCGCGGCGGCTCGTGCTGAACGTCGCCATAGGCTTCGCGCCCGCCGTGGCGCTGGGGCTGCTGGCGGGCAAGGCCATCCAGGCGCACTTGTTCACCCCGCAGGTGGTGGCCACCACCTTCATCCTGGGCGCCTTCGTCATCCTCTGGGCCGAGCGGCGCCCGCAGAGCGCCGCGCGCATCCAGAGCGTGGACGAGATGGGCGCGCTCGACGCCCTCAAGGTCGGCCTGGCGCAGTGCCTGGCCATGGTGCCGGGCACCAGCCGCTCGGGCGCCACCATCATCGGCGGCATGCTGCTGGGGCTGTCGCGCAAGGCGGCCACGGACTTCTCGTTCTTCCTGGCCATTCCCACGCTGGTCGGCGCCGGCGCGTACTCGCTCTACAAGCAGCGCGCGCTGCTGTCGTGGGCCGACGCGCCGATGTTCGCCACCGGCCTGCTGTTCTCCTTCGCTAGCGCCTGGATCTGCGTGCGCTGGCTGCTGCGCTACATCGCCAGCCACAGCTTCGTGCCCTTCGCCTGGTACCGCATCGGCTTCGGCGCCGTGGTGCTGGCGACGTGGTGGACGGGGCTGGTGGTGTGGGCGGACTGAATCACGCGATCAACGAGCTCTCACCCATGGACTTCCAGCAGACCCTCGCCACCTTGCCCACCGCCGACCACCTGCGCGGCCTCGACGTCGTCGATGGCGCGGGCGCCGTGGTGCGCCACATTCCCGCCGCGCCGGGCAAGATGGGTTCGCTGCGCGTCTACCACGCGCTGGCCGACCGCTTCGGCGGCCGGCTGGACGCCGAAGCCGTGGCGCAAGGGCTGGCGTGGTTCGCCGAGCACGTGGCCGACGCCCGCGACCGGCCCGGCGCGCACCCCAACATCGACCTGCTGCTGAATCCCGCCACCCCGGCGCGCGGTTGGCGGCTGGTGCCGCTGGCGGTCTGACCGGATTTCGGTTTCAAGCCAAATAGGCCATCAGCCGGCGTGGATACTGAGCTGGCAGCTATCGATTCCGTAGTTTTCGGATAGCTCCTCCGGCTCCGCGGATTACCTGCTGGGCAGCGGCGTCGACGCAGTCATGCGGTCGCGCGCGGCCTTGTGCGCCGCCGAGGCGTCCTTGCGGCAGGTGATCTTGGCCTCGCCGCTCAGGTCGTCGCACTTCTCCTTGGCCACTCCGTACTCGGCATTGGCCTTGGCCAACTCCACATTGCGCTGCGTCCCGTCCGACGGATTGCGCTTGGCCTCCAGTTCGGCCCCGGCGACTTTCTCGGCGCCCTTGGCCTGTTCCTCGCACACGTCCTCGGCGTTGCCCTTCAGCGCGTCGCACTGGGCCTTGGCGGCCTTGTAGTCGGCCGCGATGCGGTCCCGCTCGGCCTTGTATTCCTGGTCGGTCATGGCCATGCTGCTGCCGGCGAACAGGCCGGCGGCCAGAAGGGTAAGGAGGGACAGTGCTGGTTTCATGGTGAGAACTCCTTTTGACGGCGGGACGTCCGCCGACACGGGTTCAATCTAGGCCGGCGCCAGCCGCGCACGAGTAAGCGACTGCGGCGAGCGTATCGGGATGCTCCACGGTTCGCGCCGCCTTACCATGGGCACGGGCGAATCTTGCTCACGCTTGTTACCGGCGCGACCCTGCGCGACGCCGGTGGCCGGAGCGGTCGCGGATCTGAATGCAAGACACCTGAAGACGAAGAAAGGCTGGCGTCATGAGCATCACGGAACAAGTCGATACCGTCGTCATTGGCGCCGGCGTGGTCGGGCTGGCGGCGGCGCGCGCGTTGGCGCTGGCGGGGCGCGAGGTGATGGTGCTGGAGGCGGCCGAGAGCTTCGGCACCGGCACCAGCGCGCGCAACAGCGAGGTCATTCACGCGGGCATCTACTACCCGGCCGGCTCGCTCAAGGCGCGGCTGTGCGTGCAGGGCAGGCAGATGCTGTACGACTACTGCGCCGAGCGCGGCATCGGCCACCGGCGCTGCGGCAAGCTGATCGTGGCCACCAGCGCGGCGCAGGTCGATGAGCTGCGCGCCATCCAGGCCGGCGCCGCCGCCAATGCGGTGGAGGACCTGCGGCTGCTCACGCGCGAGGAGGCCCAGGCGCTGGAGCCGCAACTGGCCTGCCACGCGGCGCTGCTGTCGCCGTCCACCGGCATCGTGGACAGCCACGGCCTCATGCTGGCGCTGCTGGGCGACCTGGAGCACGCGGGCGGCCTGCTGGCCTGCCATTCAGAGGTTATTGGGCTCGCAGCCGGCATGGAATCTGTGCCAGGCGCTATCGAAATCACAGTAAAAGACGGCACCGTGCTGGTTGCGCGCCAGGTGGTCAACGCCGCCGGCCTGCACGCCCCGATGCTGGCGAGGCTGACGCGAGGGCTGCCGGCGCGCTGCGTGCCACGCGCGTACTTCGCCAAGGGCAGCTACTTCACGCTCGGCGGCCGCGCGCCGTTCACGCGGCTGATCTACCCCGTGCCCGAGCCGGGCGGCCTGGGCGTGCACCTGACGCTGGACCTGGGCGGGCAGGCCAAGTTCGGCCCCGACGTGCAGTGGGTGGATTCGTCCGCCGACCTGCAGGTCGATCCGAAGCGCGGCGACGCCTTCTACGCCGAGGTGCGCCGCTACTGGCCCGGCCTGCCGGACGGTGCGCTGCAACCGGGCTACGCCGGCATCCGCCCCAAGATCAGCGGCCCCGGCGAGCCGGCGGCGGACTTCGCCATCCAGGGCCCGCGCGAGCACGGCGTGCCGGGGCTGGTCAACCTGTTCGGCATCGAATCGCCCGGCCTGACGAGCTGCTTGGCGATCGGCGCGGCCGTGGCGGCCATGCTGGCCTGAACGGCCTGCTACGCCCCGGCCGCCGGCATCAACCCGCGCCGCCGCGACAGGCTGAAGAGCCCCGCCACCGCCGCGCAGGCCGCGCCCAGCGCCAGCGCGACGGGCGGGCCGGACGGCGGCGGCGCGGCGCTGAACACGATGGCCAGCAGCACCGCGCCCGCGCTCTGCCCCGTGAGCCGCGCCGTGCCCAGCATGCCGCCCGCGCCGCCCGCGCGGTGGACCGGGGCCGAGGTGACGATGGTGTAGTTGTTGGGTGACTGGAACAGCGCGAAGCCGACGCCGCACAGCGCCATGCGCCAGGCGATGCCGGCGTTGTCCGGCGCCGCGGGCAGCAGGGCCAGCAGCGCCAGCCCGGCGGCCATCAGCCACAGGCCGATGGCGCTCAGCACGCCGGCGTTGCAGCGCCCGATCAGGCGGCCCGCGACCGGCGCCATGGCGATCGAGCCCAGCGGCCACGCGGCCATCAGCGCCCCGGTCTGCGCCGGCGACCGCCCCAGGCCCACCAGCAGCAGAAAGGGCAGGGCGATCTGGCCCAGCGTCTGCGCCGCGAAGGCGGTGACCGAGGTGCACATGGACAGCGCGAACACCGGGATGCGCAGCAGGTCCACCGGCAGCAGCGGCACGTCCTGCCGCAATTGGCCGCGCACGAACACCGCGCCCACGGCCACCCCGCCCAGCAGCAGCGCGGCGGCCAGCGCGGCGTCCCGCGCCCCGGCGACGCCGGCGCCCACGCGCGTGCCCAGCAGGTCCACGCCCAGGAAGATCAGCGTGAACATGGCCGCGTTCTGCAGCACGTCCAGCGGCCGCAGGCTGACTGGCGTGGCGCTGCGCAGGTGCGGCAGCGCGCGGCGGCCCAGCCACAGCAGGCCCAGGCCCAGCGGCAGGTTGATGGCGAACAGCCAGGGCCAGCTGGCGTGCGACAGCACCGCCGCGGCCAGCGTGGGGCCGGCCACCGAGGTGACGGCCACGGTGATGGAATTGAGCGCCATGCCGCGCCCCAGCAAGGCGTGCGGGTAGGTCAGGCGCACCAGCGCGGCGTTCACGCCCATGATGCCGGCCGCGCCCATGCCCTGCAGCGCGCGCCAGGCGATCAGCGCCGGCAGGCCGCGCGACAGCGCGCAGCCCAGGCTGCCCGCCAGCAACACGGCCACGCCCCACAGGTACACGCGCCGGTAGCCGAAGCGGTCGCCCAGCGCGGCGCAGGGCAGCATCATCACCAGCACGGCGAGCTGGTAGGCATTGACGATCCAGATCGCGGTGGCGGGCGCTTGCTGAAACTCCCGCGCGATGGCGGGCAGCGCCAGCGTGACGAGGGTGCCGTCCAGCACGGCCAGGCCGATGCCCAGCAGGATGGTGGCCATGGCCAGCCGCCGCTCGCGCAGCGGCAGGCCATCGGCGGGCCCGCCGGCGGCCTGGGGAACGGCTTCGCTCATCCGGCGCGCAGGCGCCGCAGGGCGTGCGCCGCTTCCGGCACCAGGTTGGGGCCGCGGTAGATCAGCCCGGTGTAGATCTGCACCGCGTCGGCGCCGGCCTCGATCTTGGCCACGGCGTCGCGCCCGCTCATCACGCCGCCCACGCCGATGATGGGAAAGCCCGCCCCCAGCGCCGCCCGCAACTGGCGGATCACGCGGTTGCTGGCCTCGCGCACCGGCGCGCCCGACAGGCCGCCGGCCTCGCCGGCGTGCGGCAGGCCCTGCACCGCCTCGCGCGAGAGCGTGGTGTTGGTGGCGATCACGCCGTCCATGCCGTGGCGGCGCAGGGCGTCGGCGATGGCCTGCACCTGCGGCTCGTCCAGGTCAGGCGCGATCTTCAGAAACAGCGGCACGCGGCGGCCGTGCTCCTGCGCCAGCTCGCCCTGGCGCGACTTCAGGGCCGAGAGCAGGGCGTCCAGCGCGGCGTCGCCCTGCAGGTCGCGCAGGTTCTGGGTGTTGGGGCTGGAGATGTTGACCGTCACGTAATCGGCATACGGGTACACGCCGGCCAGGCAGGCCAGGTAGTCGTCGGTCGCGCGCTCGATGGGGGTGCTGGCGTTCTTGCCGATGTTCAGGCCCAGAATCATGCGCTGGCCCGCATCTGAATTGCGCTGTGCGCTGTGAAAACGAGAGTTTCTGACGTGGCGCACGAAGGCGTCGAGCCCCTCGTTGTTGAAGCCCATGCGGTTGATCAGTGCGTCGGCGCGCGGCAGGCGGAACATGCGCGGCTTTGGGTTGCCCGGCTGCGGCTTGGGCGTGACGGTGCCCACCTCGACGAAGCCGAAGCCCATGGCGCCCAGGCCGTCGATGGCGCGGGCGTTCTTGTCCAGCCCGGCGGCCATCCCCACCCGGTTGGGAAACACCAGGCCCGCCAGCGTGACCGGGTCGCGCACGCGCGGGCTGCACCAGGCCCATTCCAGCGGCGTGCCCTGGGCGCGCGACAACATGTCGATGGTGAGTTCGTGCGCGGCCTCGGCATCGAGGCTGAAGAGCAGCGGCCGCGCCAGGCCGTAAGGGAGGAGGCTCATCGGATAATTCTTTTCATCGATTGGAACAACGGGAAATTGTCGCAAATGACGCAGGACGAACTGAAGGCCATGGTTGGCCGGGCCGCGCTCGACCACGTGGTGGCGGGGGCGATCGTGGGGGTGGGCACGGGCTCGACGGTGAACAAGTTCATCGACGCGCTGGCGGGCATCCAGGACCGCATCGCGGGCGCCGTGTCCTCGTCCGAGGCCTCGACCGCGCGGCTCAAGGGCCTGGGCATCCGCGTGTTCGACTGCAACGAGGTGGACGAGATCGCCGTCTACATCGACGGCGCGGACGAGATCGACGGCCAGGGCCACATGGTCAAGGGCGGCGGCGCCGCGCTCACGCGCGAGAAGATCGTGGCGGCGCAGTCGCGGCGCTTCGTCTGCATCGCCGACGAGTCCAAGCTGGTCGGGCGGCTGGGCGCCTTCCCGCTGCCGGTGGAGGTGGTCCCGATGGCGGCGCGGCGCATCGCGCGCCAGTTCGCCGCCCTGGGCGGCGAGGCCACCTTGCGGCTCAAGGACGGCCGGCCCCTGGTCACCGACAACGGCCAGCACATCCTGGACGTGCGCGGCCTGGCGATCGCCGACCCGCTGGCGTTCGAGAGCGAGGTGAACCAGTGGCCCGGCGTGGTCACCGTCGGCGTGTTCGCGCACCAGAAGGCGCAGGTGTGCCTGCTGGGCACGCCGGCGGGGGTGAGGACGCTGGTGTTCTAGCGCCATCCAGAAGGCGCCGGGACGATCTTGCGCGGCGGGCCGCCTGACCCCCAACCCCGTGCGGCCTCTTTCCGCAGCGCTTTTCGCGTTCCGCGCGAACGCAATATGCCGCTCGGGTCCTGCCCCGGATGGCGATAGATCAGCGTGAGCGAGCTATATGAAACATAGCTGTTGGCACAATACCCGTGCGGGTTTCAAGGCAAAAAGGCTTGACATCGCTCAGCCCGCCGGCGCCGCCGCCAGGCGCGCGATGAGGGCGTGCTCGGCCGGCCCGTCGATGGGGATCCACACCCGCAGCGGGTTGCCGGCCGCCACCTGCACGGGCTCGCCCTCGGCGTTCTTCATCGTCTCCAGCCGCACGGTGCGGTTGCCCTGCGGGTGGATGATCTCGATCCAGTCGCCGACGGCGAAGCGATTCTTGGTCTCGACCTCGGCCCAGCCGTCCCGCACCGCCTTTACTTCGCCGACGAACTGGCTGCGCGTGGCCACCGAATGGCCCGTCTCGTAGTTCTGGTAGTCCTGCGCTGGGCGGCGCTCCAGGAAGCCGCTGGTGTAGCCGCGGTTGGCCAGGCCCTCCAGCTCGGTGATGAGCCGCGGGTTGAACGGGCGCCCGGCCACGGCGTCGTCGATGGCGCGGCGGTAGGTCTGCGCGGTGCGGGCGACGTAGTACAGGCTCTTGGTGCGGCCCTCGATCTTGAGCGAATCGACGCCGATCCTCGCCAGCTTCTCGACCTGCTCGACGGCGCGCAGGTCCTTGCTGTTCATGATGTAGGTGCCGTGCTCGTCCTCCATGAGGGGCATGAGCTGGCCGGGGCGGCCGGCTTCCTCGATCAGGTAGACCTTGTCGGCCGCCGGGTGGCGCTGGCCGCCGCCGCAGGTGGAGGGCTCGCGGGCCGCGTCCTCCTCGGCGGCGGCGAAGTCGAAGCCGTCGAGCCGGCCGCCCTGGGCCAGCGCCTCGCCGGTGTTGGGATCGACGTCGGCGCCCAGCGTCTTGTAGTTCCAGCGGCAGGCGTTGGTGCAGGTGCCCTGGTTGGGGTCGCGGCGGTTGAAGTAGCCGCTCAGCAGGCAGCGGCCCGAGTAGGCGATGCACAGCGCGCCGTGCACGAACACCTCCAGCTCCATGTCGGGGCATTCCTGGCGGATCTGCTCGACCTCGGCCAGGCTCAGCTCGCGCGACAGGATGATGCGCGCCACGCCCATGCGCTGCCAGAACTTGACCGCCGCCCAGTTGGTGGTGTTGGCCTGCACGCTCAGGTGCACGGGGATGTGCGGCCACTTCTCGCGCACCAGCATGATCAGGCCGGCGTCGGCCATGATCAGCGCGTCGGGCTTGAGCTGCACCACCGGCTCCAGGTCGCGCAGGTAGGTGCGCAGCTTGTCGTTGTGGGCGATCAGGTTGCTGGTGACGAAGAACCTCTTGCCGCGGGCGTGCGCCTCGGCGATGCCTTGGGCGATCTGCTCCAGCCGGAAGTCGTTGTTGCGCGCGCGCAGGCTGTAGCGCGGCTGGCCGGCGTACACCGCGTCGGCGCCGAAGTCGTAGGCGGCGCGCATCTTGTCGAGGCTGCCGGCGGGCAGCAGCAGTTCGGGGGTTTTCATGGAGCGTATTGTCCTTGCTGCGGAGCGCATACCATCGGCATCGTCTGTATTGCTTTTGAAGGAAAGACCATGAAGATCAGAACCCTGGCCGTTCTACTGGCCCTGTTCACCGCCGGCGCTGTCCATGCGCAGGGCGGCATCAAGCCCGGCCTGTGGGAGACGCGCATCGTCCGCATGCTGGTGAATGGCGAGGACATGGTGCCCCAGACGATCGCCGCATGGGAGCGGCTCAAGAAATCCCAGACCAGCATACCGCCCGAGCAGCGCAAGAAGATGGAAGCCTTGCTGACCCAGGGGAGCGGGGATCCGTTGACAAGGCCCATGTGCATCAGCGCCGACATGGCCGCGCGCGACCACGTCATGATTCCGCGGCCTCCGCGCGCCGAGTGCGAGTCTCCCAAGCTGACCCGCAGTGGCAACCACATCAATTTCGAGATGGTCTGCAAGCAGGACGGCCGCGATCTGACCGGCAAGGGAGAGGTTGTGTTCGCGGGGGATCAGGTCACCACGAAGATGGAAACCGTCGGCACCAACGCGGCTGGCGCACGGCAAAATATGGTGGTGGAGACGCGGATGAAGTTCCTGCGCAGTGACTGCGGGCAGGTGCTGCCGCTGAACCAATCCGGGGGCGAGGCGCCGGCCAAGCCCGGAACGAAGAAATAGCGTCCGCCGAGTGGGGAATATCGACTTTCTCAGTCACCATTTGCTACTTTATCAATAGCGTATGACATAATACTGAGAAGGGTTGCGTACCAATTCTATTCAAAATCAGGGTTGTCGGCGGAAACGGTGGCGGGCTGGCGGTGGGCCTGCCACAATGGCTTGATCCAGAAGGAGAACGCCATGGCCGCTTCCCGCCACCCCCACGCCTTCGCCGCCACCCTTAAGTCCTTCGAGACCGCGTCCGGCAAAACGGGCCAACTGTTCTCGCTGCCCGCGCTGGCCCGGCGGTTCCCCGGCATCAAGCGCCTGCCGGTGTCGATCCGCATCGTGCTGGAATCGGTGCTGCGCCACTGCGACGGCCGCAAGGTGACGGCCGAGCACGTCGCGCAACTGGCCAACTGGCAGCCCAACGCGCCGCGCACCGACGAGATTCCCTTCACCGTCGCCCGCGTGGTGCTGCAGGACTTCACCGGCGTGCCGCTGCTGGCCGACCTGGCGGCCATGCGCTCCACCGCCCAGCGCCTGGGCCAGGATCCGAAGAAGATCGAGCCGCTGGTGCCCGTCGACCTGGTGGTGGACCATTCGATCATGGTCGACTACTACGGCCGCAAGAACGCGCTCGACCTGAACATGAAGCTGGAGTTCCAGCGCAACCGCGAGCGCTACGAATTCATGAAGTGGGGCATGCAGGCGTTCGACACCTTCGGCGTCGTGCCGCCGGGCTTTGGCATCGTGCACCAGGTCAACCTCGAATACCTGGCGCGCGGCGTGCACCGGCGAGCCGACGGCGTGGTTTACCCCGACACGCTGGTGGGCACCGACAGCCACACCACCATGATCAACGGCATCGGCGTGGTCGGCTGGGGCGTGGGCGGCATCGAGGCCGAGGCCGCCATGCTGGGCCAGCCGGTGTACTTCCTCACGCCCGACGTGGTGGGCTTCGAGCTGACGGGCCGCCTGCGCGAGGGCTGCACCGCCACCGACCTGGTGCTGACGGTGACCGAGCTGCTGCGCAAGGAGAAGGTGGTGGGCAAGTTCGTCGAATTCTTCGGCGAGGGCACGCGCACGCTCAGCCTGCCCGACCGCGCCACCATCGGCAACATGGCGCCCGAATACGGCGCCACCATGGGCTTCTTCCCGGTCGATGAGCGCACCATCGAATACTTCGAGGGCACCGGCCGCACCAAGGGTGAGATCGAGGCGTTCGAAGCCTACTTCCGCGCCCAGGGCCTGTTCGGCGTGCCGCGCGCCGGCGAGATCGACTACTCGCAGGTCGTCAGGCTCGACCTCGGCCAGGTCACCCCCAGCCTGGCCGGCCCCAAGCGCCCGCAGGACCGCATCGAGATCGGCCGTGTCGCCGAGCAGTTCAAGGCGCTGTTCTCGAAGCCCATGGAGGAAAACGGCTTCAACCGCCCGGCCGAGGCCCTGCACCTGCGCGTGAACGTCGCGCGCGACAACGAGCCCGATCCGTCCGAGGAGGCGCCCGCGATGTGCCCCACGCCCGCTGGCGCGCCGCGCGACGTGGTGGAGATGGAGGCCAACAAGCCCACCCTGGCCTCCGCGCGGGCCGAGGCCGCCGTGGTGCCGCCCATCTCGCCCACGGGCTATTCGCTGGGCAACGGCGACGTGCTGATCGCCGCCATCACCAGTTGCACCAACACCAGCAACCCCAGTGTGCTGCTGGCCGCCGGCCTGCTGGCCAGGAAGGCGGTGGATGCGGGGCTGAAGGTCAAGCCGCACATCAAGACCTCGCTGGCGCCGGGCTCGCGCATCGTCACCGAATACCTCACCGAGACTGGCCTGCTGCCCTACCTGGAGCAGCTCGGCTTCGCCGTCGCCGGCTACGGCTGCACCACCTGCATCGGCAACGCGGGCGACCTGGCGCCCGAGATCAACGAGGCCATCACCGAGAACGACCTCGTGTGCGCCGCCGTGCTGTCGGGCAACCGCAACTTCGAGGCGCGCATCCACCCCAACCTGAAGGCCAACTTCCTCGCCAGCCCGCCGCTGGTGGTGGCCTACGCCATCGCCGGCAACGTCATGGTCGACCTGATGACCCAGCCCGTCGGCCAGGGCAAGGGCGGGAGCGACGTGTACCTGGGCGAAATCTGGCCCACCAGCGACGAGATCCAGAAGCTGCTGAAGTACGCCATGAAGGGCAAGGCCTTCCGCGCCAACTACGCCAAGGTGCGCACCGAGCCCGGCGAGTTGTGGGAGCGCATCGAGGGCGTGACCGGCCAGGTCTACAACTGGCCTCTCAGCACCTACATCGCCGAGCCGCCTTTCTTCGAGCAGTTCACTATCGATTCAGTAGCTTCCAGCGCAGGATACGCGCGGGATGAGGCCCAGAATGACCCATACTCTGTGCGCGGCGCGCGCATCATGGCGCTGTTCGGCGACTCGATCACCACCGACCACATCTCGCCCGCCGGCAGCATCAAGGACAGCTCCCCCGCCGGCCAGTGGCTGCTGGCGCACGGCGTCACGAAAGCCGACTTCAACAGCTACGGCTCGCGCCGCGGCAACCACGAGGTGATGATGCGCGGCACCTTCGCCAACGTGCGCATCAAGAACCTGATGATCCCGCCGCAGCCCGGCGGCAGCCGCGAGGAGGGTGGCGTGACGCTGGCCCAGCCCTCGGGCGAGAAGAAGTTCATCTACGACGCCGCCATGGACTACATCGCCGCCAGCGTGCCCACGGTGATCTTCGCTGGCGAGGAGTACGGCACCGGCTCCAGCCGCGACTGGGCGGCCAAGGGCACGCAGTTGCTGGGCATCAAGGCCGTGGTGGCCAAGAGCTTCGAGCGCATCCACCGCAGCAACCTGGTCGGCATGGGCGTGCTGCCGCTGCAGTTCAAGCCCGGCGACTCGTGGGAGAGCCTGGGCCTGCGCGGCGAGGAGTTGATCGACGTCATCCCGGCAGCCGACCTGGCGCCGCAGAGCGAGGCCCGGCTGGTCGTCACCCGCGCCGACGGTTCGCGGCAGGAGGTGACCCTCACGCTGCGCATCGACACGCCGATCGAGGTGGATTACTTCACCAGCGGCGGTATCCTTCCCTACGTGCTGCGCCAGTTGCTGGCGTGACCGATCACTTCCCTCCCACGACAACTTCCAAGAGCCCTCATCCATGGCCGTCAACTTCACCCTCAATGGCAAGCCGGCATCGGCCGATGTCGATCCCTCCACCCCCATCCTCTGGACCCTGCGCGACACGCTGGGCCTGACCGGCACCAAGTTCGGCTGCGGCATGGCCCTGTGCGGCGCCTGCACGGTGTACCTGAACGGGCAGGCCATCCGCTCGTGCGTCACGCCGATCTCGGCCGCCGAGGGGCAGCAGATCAGCACCATCGAGGCGCAGGCCACCGACCGGGTGGGCAAGGCGGTGGAAGACGCCTGGGTGCGCCACGACGTGGCCCAGTGCGGCTACTGCCAGAGCGGCCAGATCATGAGCGCCGCCGCGCTGCTCAAGTCCAACCGGACCCCGACCGACGCGGACATCGACGGCGCCATGGCCGGCAACATCTGCCGCTGCGGCACCTACGCGCGCATCCGCACGGCCATCCACGACGCGGCCAGGTCGCTCGCATCCTGATCCGGCGCCAGGAGACACCACCATGCACATCGACGCCGATACGCTCCGCCACCTGCCGCAGGGCCTGCAGACACTGATCGAGAACGCCAACCCGCCGCCGCCGGCCTCCACCGAGCCGGGCGCCGGCGTGGGCCGCCGCACCTTCCTCAAGGTGGCGACGGCCTCGGGCTTCGCGCTGGGCGCTTTCCCGGCGGGCGCGCTGGCGCAAGCCGCCGCCCAGCCCGCCGACGGCCTCAAGCCCACGCAGCAGCCCGCCGCCTTCGTCAGGATCGACCGTGACGGCACCGTCACCGTCACCGTCAACCGGCTGGACATGGGCCAGGGCGTGCAGACCGGCCTGCCGATGGCGCTGGCCGAAGAGCTGGACGCCGACTGGGCCAAGGTACGCAGCGTCCACGGCAATGCCAACCCGGCCTACGTCGATCCGGTGATGGGCTTGCATCTCACCGGCGGTTCGACCGCCATCAAGAACTCCTACACGCAGTACCGCGAACTGGGCGCGCGCACCCGCGCCATGCTGGTGGCCGCCGCCGCCCAGCAGTGGGGGGTGGGCGCCGACGCGCTGCGCACCGAGGCCGGGCAGGTCGTCGGCCCGGGCGGCCGCAAGCTGGGCTATGGCGAGCTGGCCGAGGCGGCCATGAAGCTGCCGGTGCCGCAGACCGTCGCCCTGAAGGACCCCAGGCAGTTCCGCCTGATCGGCCACGCGACCGGGCGCCTGGACGCGCGCGCCAAGTCCAGCGGCGGGCAGTCCTACGGCATCGACACCCGGCTGCCCGGCATGCTCACCGCCGTCGCGGCCCGCCCGCCCGTCTTCGGCGGCAAGGTGCAGTCGGTGGACGACAGCGCGGCCAAGGCCATCCGGGGCGTACGCGCCGTGCTGCGCGTGCCAATCGACCGCGGGGGCGAGGCCGTCGTCGTGGTGGCCGACGGCTACTGGCCCGCCAAGCAGGGCCGCGACGCGCTGAAGGTCGCGTGGGACACGTCCGCCGTCGGCAAGGTGGACACCGCCGCGCAGCTCGCCCAGTACCGCGAGCTGGCGCGCAAGCCCGGTGCCCTCAAGTACGACGCCGACGTCTCCGGGCTGGCCGCCGCGCCCCGCAAGATCAGCGCCGAATACCTTTTCCCCTACCTGGCGCACACGCCGATGGAGCCGCTCAACTGCACCGTCCGCCTGACGGGCGAGGGCGCGGCCGCCCGGGCCGAGCTGTGGCTGGGCTCCCAGGCCCCCGGCCTGGACACGATGGCCGCCGCGCGCGTGCTGGGGCTGCCGCCGCAGAACATCGCCATCCACGTGCAGATGGCCGGCGGCGGTTTCGGGCGCCGCGCCATTCCCACCAGCGACTACGTGGTCGAGGCCTGCGGCATCGCCAAGGCCGCGCGCGCGGCCGGCATCGACGCGCCGGTGCGCATGGTGTGGAGCCGCGAGGACGACGTCAAGGGTGGCTACTACCGCCCCATGCACCTGCACCGCGCCGAAATCGGCTTCGACGACCAGGGCAAGGTGCTGGCCTGGGACCACGTCATCGTCGGCCAGTCCATCACCAAGGGATCGCCGTTCGAGCGCTTCATGATCAAGAACGGCGTCGATGCCACCGCGGTCGAGGGCATGAAGGAACCGTACCCGCTGCCCATGCGCCTGTCCGTGCACCACCCCGAAGTGAACGTGCCGGTGCTGTGGTGGCGCAGCGTGGGCTCCACCCACACCGCCTACGTCATGGAGACGCTGATCGACGAGATCGCCCGCGCCACGAAGCAGGACCCGGTCGAATACCGCCTGCGCCTGATCGGCGACAAGCACCCGCGCCACAAGGCCGTGCTGCAGCTCGCCGTCGAGAAGTCAGGCTACGGCAAGCGCCAGCTGCCGGCCGGCCGCGCCTGGGGCGTGGCGGTGCACGAGTCCTTCAGCTCGGTGGTGGCCTACGTGGTCGAGGCTTCCGTGACCGATGGGGTTCCCAAGCTGCACGCCGTCACCGCGGGCGTGCACTGCAACCTCGCCGTCAACCCGCGCAGCGTGCAGGCGCAGGTGGAGGGCGGGGCGCTGATGGGCCTGGGCATGTGCCTGCCCGGCGCTGCCATCACCCTGAAGGACGGCGTGGTCGAGCAGGGCAACTTCAACGACTACACGGTGGCCCGCCTCACCGACATGCCCGCCATCGCGGTGCACATCGTTCCCAGTGCCGAGGCGCCCACCGGCATGGGCGAGCCCGGCGTGCCGCCGCTGGCGCCCGCCTTCGCCAACGCGGTGGCGCGCCTGACCGGCAAGGTGCCGCGCGAACTGCCGTTCAAGCTGGCCTGACGTCCCGGCCGCGTGGCGCGGCAGGCGCCGGTCAGCTTCTAATTTGATAGCTGCTGATACAAAAACCACGCGGGCCAATGCCGTATTTGGCTTGAAAACGCGCATGTGGGGCCGGCGCATATGGGCGGGCCTCGGCGCGACGGCACAATGCCGGCCATGGTGACCCCACAGTTATTGATCGCCGGCGGCGGCATGGGCGGCCTGGCGGCGGCGCTCGCCGTCGCGCGCGCTGGCTGGGCGGTGCGCCTGTACGAGCGCGCGCCCGCGTTCACCGAGGTCGGCGCCGGCATCCAGCTCGGCCCCAACGCCACCCGCATCCTGCACGGCTGGGGGTTGGAGGACGGCCTGCGCGCCGTGGCCGCGTTCCCTGACCGGCTGCAGGTGCGCTGCGCCCTCAGCGGCGCTGAACTGGGCGTGCTGCCGCTGGGCGCGCGCGCGCTGCAGCGCTACGGCGCGCCGTACGCCACCGTCCACCGCGCCGACCTGCACGCGCTGCTGCGCCGCGCCGCCGAGGAGCAGGCCGGCGTGCACATCGGGCTGGACCAGGGCCTGGACGCCTTCGCCGACGACGGCCAAGCGGTGCGCCTGAAGACCGCGCGTGGCCTGGAGGTGGAGGGCGACGCGCTGCTGGGCGCCGACGGCCTGTGGAGCCGCGTGCGCCAGCAACTGCTGAGCGACGGCCCGCCGCGCGCCACCGGCCACCTGGCCTACCGCGCCATGCTGCGGACGGCGGCGCTGCCGCCGGCCCTGCGCGGCCCACAGGTCACCGCGTGGCTCGGCCCGCGCCTGCACGTGGTGCAGTACCCGGTGCGGCGCGGCGAGGCCATGAACGTGGTCGCCATCGTGCACGGCGCGGTGGCCGGCGAGGCGCAGGACTGGGACCACGAAGCCCACGCCGCCGGGCTGCGGCACGCCCTGGGCGCCGTCTGCGCGCCGCTGCGCGAGCTGGTCGATGCCGCGCCCGGGGCCACGCTGAACCCGCACGCCTGGCGCCTGTGGGCGCTGGCCGACCGCCCCGCCGTCAGCGGCCCCCACCAGATGGCGCGCGGCCTGGTGGCGCTGGCGGGCGACGCCGCGCACCCCATGCGGCCGTACCTGGCCCAGGGCGCCGGCATGGCGATCGAGGATGCCGCCGCGCTGGCCCACGCGCTGGCCATGGACGCCGTGGACGTGCCCACGCGCCTGCAGCGCTACGCCCTGGCGCGCTGGCAGCGCTGCGCGCGCGTGCAGGCGCGCTCGGTGCGCAACGGGCGGGTCTTCCACGCCATCGGGCTGGTGCGCCTGGGGCGCGACATGTCGATCCGGCTGCTGGGCGACAAGGTGCTGGACGTGCCTTGGCTGTACCGCGCCTAGTACGCCGGCACGGAGATATCGGAACACAATGAAACCGATGGATTTGCGTTCAGGGCAAGGC